>JAANMU010000132.1_pt1 | contig 94506 bp, 83 predicted proteins | sample 7279701 | NCBI WGS metagenome assembly JAANMU01 (sample SAMN14094539, study PRJNA606508) | bioreactor metagenome | isolation source: A lab-scale SPAN reactor treating ammonium-rich wastewater day 57 | place: Ireland: Galway | collected 2017-03-13 | reverse complement strand
ACATCCTCCACCGCTTGTGTGAGCCCCCGTCAATTCCTTTGAGTTTCAGCCTTGCGACCATACTCCCCAGGCGGAGCACTTAACACTTTCGCTACGGCCAAGGAACTGTGGGAGTCCCTCGACCTAGTGCTCATCGTTTACAGCTAGGACTACCGGGGTATCTAATCCCGTTCGCTACCCTAGCTTTCGTCCCTCAGCGTCAGAAAAGGCCCAGTGAGCCGCCTTCGCCTCCGGTGTTCCTGATGATATCAACGCATTTCACCGCTCCACCATCAGTTCCGCTCACCTCTACCTTCCTCAAGCACGCCGGTTTGGAGCGCAATTCCTCGGTTGGGCCGAGGGATTTCACACCCCACCTAACGCGCCGCCTACGGACTCTTTAAGCCCAGTAATTCCGAATAACGTTTGCAGAGTTCGTCTTACCGCGGCTGCTGGCACGAACTTAGCCTCTGCTTCCTCTGCGGATCGCTCAATACCAGGGGAGAACCCCTAGTAACTTGCTCCCCACTGACAGCGGTTTACAACCCGAAGGCCTTCATCCCGCACGCGGCGTCGCTCTGTCAGGCTTTCGCCCATTGCAGAAGATTCTCGACTGCAGCCACCCGTAGGTGTCTGGGCAGTGTCTCAGTCCCAGTGTCGCAGGTCGTGCTCTCACACCTGCTACCCATCTTGGCCTTGGTGAGCCATTACCTCGCCAACTAGCTAATAGGACGTGGACTCATCCCCGGACGGAATCACACCTTTGGTCCTGGGACGTTATCGAGTATTAGCCGCGCGTTAGCACGGTTGTCCTCGATCCAGGGGTAGATAATCCACGCATTACTGACCCTTCCGCCGCTCGTGTACCCCCGAAGGGGCCTTACCGCTCGACTTGCATGCCTAATCCACGCCGCCAACGTTCATTCTGAGCCAGGATCAAACCCTTCAATTGATTATCTGCTTGTCCCAACAGCTCCGCCCGAAAGCGAACCTGCCGAAACATAATTAGCCAATTGAGGTCTTGTTTTTCAGGTCATGGGCGCCCCGAGAGGCAACCATGAGCCTGGAGATCACAGTCTCACACGGCTTGTGTTTTGACGGAAAGCCACCAACCAAATTGTCAAAGATCAAAATCATCCCGCAAGTGATTTGCTTGCGAGATCACCAATTTTATGGTAAGTCGGTCGGCTGTCAACGCCCCTTTGAGTTTTTTCCGTGCCGGCGAAGTTTTTAGATTCGCTGGCCGTTTGGCGTTGCGGCCGATTGAAGTGAAGGAATCTTAATCCCTTTCGCTTCGTTGGGTCAAGGGCCAAGAGTGGGTTTGCTGAAACTTTTTTTGGAAGTGTAAGCCTTCCGTTTAGCATTCCCGTTGGCTCTTAACGTGCCAGCGTTTGTTACGCTGGGATTCGAAAGATGGTTCGTCGTTTTGGCGACTTTTTTGGAAGGTTGTTTTTGTCTTCCGTTTTCCATTCTCGAAGCAAAATAAGGATACGGACCGGTTCGGGAAATGGTTCGCGCTGGGCGAGGTTTTTCTCGAATTTTTTGGCGGCCGCTCGGAACAACGCCGCGAGGGCCAAAGGGACTGCGATGGCGGCGGTCCCGCCGGTGATCGATAGCAGGGGCGGACGTTTGGGCGGGATCTAGCTGGCGGCTAACTTCCACGCGACGCGTTGTTGTTCAAAGTAGGTCCAGGCCGTGAACAAAGGAGTAAACCCCAACAGGCCAATGCCCATAAGAACGATGCAGACCAGCGAGATCGGTAGGAAGGAAAGTCCAATGCCAAGGACCAGCGCCGCTCCCACTGCAAACACGGCGGAAAGGACAGCGGCGGCCGTCGGTCGGGTGGCGCCGCCACACAGCCAAACAACAATCGCCAGCATTTGCACCAGGAATGCCGCGTACGGCGTGGACGGGTAGTTGTGAAGCATGAGCGATGGTCGCTCCCCGTGCGGCGGCGGATCCGCCAGATCGGCTCCGCCGTGTACCAACCCGGGATTGAACGCCGGGCACACCAAGGGCATGGCCACGCCCTAGAGAAAATGGGCAACGCGTTCCCGGTGAGGCATGCGGCGTTCGTCGATTAACGCGAGGCTCTACGTCACGCTCGCCCGCCACGCCAGCACGGCGCCGCCGATCTGCCAATAGCGGAAAACCGTCAAACAGACCGCGACCACCAGGACCGTCAGCAACAACTCGCGCCGGGCAAATTGTGGGGGATGTAAATCGGAAGACCGGGGATTGGCAAGATGCATGCGTTCAACTGAGTTCCGTGCTACTACCGGCGCGGCGAGGGACGTTGTATCTTAATCTACCGGTTCATTTTAACTCTCGCCTATTTGTCCCAAGGGAGCAGGTTATGTGGTGTCGCGGCGTGCGGGGTGCGACCACCGCCGACGAAAATTCCCGCGATGCGATTCTGACCGCCACGCGGCAGCTCCTGGCGTTACTGATTCGCACCAATGGGATTCGCTCGGAAGACGTCGCGAGCGTCGTCTTCACGACCACTATGGATTTGAACGCCGAGTTTCCCGCGCTGGCCGCAAGGCAGTTGGGCTGGCTCGACGTTCCGCTGTTGTGCACCCACGAAATTTCGGTCCCCGCGTCGCTCACCCAATGTATTCGCGTGCTGGTGCACTGGAACACGGAAAAAGGGCAGCGTGAAATTCGGCATATCTACGTAAAAGGGGCCGAGCGGCTTCGTCCTGACCTGTGCGACCTGCCGCCGGTGGATTGGGACGACCTGAACGCCTGGATTGCCGAACAAATGGCCCGGCTGAATCGTTGATCTGTTCTTCGGGCCTATTGCATGACGCCTCAACTTATTGCCTGGGTTTTGATGCTGCTGGTGTTGGCGGCGGTTGCGGGATGGGTGGCGTGGCTGTTTTGGCGCAGCCCGTATACCCCCATGCAGACCGTGCTGTTCTACATCGACGTGCTGCTGGTGCGCCTGCTCTGGAGGACGGACTTGCCCGCTCGGTTACCCCCAGGATGCGAGCGCGGCGCGGTAATTGTGGCCAACCACCGTAGTTCCGTCGATCCATTTTTTATCCAACCCCTGGCAAGCGAACCGGTGCATTGGATGGTCGCCGCCGAGTATTTCGCCATGCCGGTCATCGGCGCCTTCTTGCGTCAAACTGAGGCGATTCCCACGCGACGGGGCGGCGCCGACACCGGGGCCACCAAAGCCGCCATGCGTTATGCGCAACAAGGCGGCCTGGTGGGTATGTTTCCCGAGGGACGCATTAACGCCACCAGCGATTTCCTGTTGCCCATTCGGCATGGCGCTGCTCTGGTCGCACTCAGGGCGAAGGTGCCCTTGTTGCCCTGCTATATCGAAGGCGCGCCCTACGACGGCAAAAACTCCTGGAGCCCGCTCGTCATGCGGGCCCGCGTCAAGGTGCGGTTTGGCGCCCCCATCGACGTGGCCGAGTACGCCGATTCGGGCAACGATCGCGAGGCGGCCAAAGTCTTGATCGTGCACGCCATGAAGGAAGTGGCGCGACTCGCCGGACACGACGACGTGGAGCCTCGATTGGCCGGTCGCAAGTGGATGCCGGAAGCGATCGGAGAAACCGCGGTGGGGAGCATGGAGAGTGGGGAAGACGAGGTCTGACGGGCGCGCCGGGATAAGCGTCGGAAAGGAACATCAACACTGGGCCTCTTCCAGCATCTGGAATACATGCCGAGCTTGTGCTTGCAATCGTCGTTCGACGGCGGCTTCGTGGTCGTCCTCGGCGAAAAGAGTTAGCACGGGATCCCCAGCTTGCAACGGATCGCCGGGGTTCGGCAAATCGGCGGCCGTTGGCCAAAGCTCGCACTTGTTGCACTCTTGGGTGAACCGCCAGAAATTTTCGCCGCCGGCGTTATCGGCGCGGGCGTAAAGAACGGCCTTCCCAACCAGCCGCGCCAAAGGCAACTCGCTCTCGATCGGTAAGCGGCCATCGCGACAGGCGGCAATGTGTAACGCCACGGCCGCAAGATTCAGCCCCCGCTCCAGCACTTCGACCGAGGCGGTGTAACGCGGATTGACTTCCACAGGGAACACGCCATCGGGATTTGCAATCGCGTCGACGCCAAACAGGCCGGAAAGCGAAAATTGACGAGCCAGGCATTCGCCGATGCGGCGCCAGGCGTGGCGCTCGTCCTTGCTCAGCGGCAACGGACCGATTGACCCAGCATATTGTAACCCTCGGGCGCCTGCCCATTCGGTTCCGATCAATTGCCGGCTGACGCCGAGCAGGACAGCCCGTCCGCCCGCGGCGACAAACACCCCGGCACAAGGGATTCCCTCGATCAATTGCTGAAAGTAGACGCTCCGATCCTGAGCAACGTCCGGGGCGCGGGCTCTCCCGGCCGCGGACGCTTCCGCGACTACGATGGGTTCGATGTGGGCGCCGCCAGCCGACCGGCGTGGTTTACGCAGCCAACGGCCAGGCGCCAAGGCGTCCCCATCGCGCCCCAACGCGGGACAAGGCAAACCTTCCTCCAAGAGCGCTTGTCGTACCCTCCACGGGTCGCGAACTCGCTCCAGGACTTCGCCGCGGTTTCCGAGCAGCAGGCGTGTCGCCGAAATGCGATCCACTAGGCCAGGGTGGTTTTCCAGCGCGCCGGTGTACATCCAAGGCGCGGGTGGCGCCTCACGCGCGGCAAACTCCAAGTCCTTCGGGTAGCTGCGGACTCGCCGGGCGGGACATCGCGCCGCAAGGTCGGCGTCTGCAAAAAGGTCGGCCGTCCAGGGACGCAAACCCGCTCGCAATGCCGAAAACGCCGCCGCCCGCGTACTGGCGCCGAGAATCACGAGCGATTGCGACATGGGCGCTGCGCCGTTACAGATGATGCCCGCGGATGACGTCCAGCACCGCGTTATGCACCAGGCCGTTGCTGGCGAGAAGGCTGGTCGGCTGTAAAGGGAGTGGTTCGCCGCGGGCGGTGGTTACGCGGCCGCCCGCCTCGTCGACAAACAGGGCGCCGGCGGCGAAGTCCCAAGGCGAAAGGGTGTACTCAAAATACGCGCCATACAATCCACAGCCCACCTGGGCGAGGTCCAGCGACGCCGTGCCAAACCGGCGAATGCCGTGAATGTTTTGGCGGAACAAGTCGCGAATGGCGGCGAGCGTAGCCTCCATCATCGCGCCACGGTCATAATAGAACCCTGCGCCAATCAACACCTGGTCCAGGCGCTCGGCGGGCGTCACGCGTACCGCCTGTCCATTGTGAAAGGCGCCTCGCCCGCGCTCAGCCAGGTACCAGTCTTCGCGCACGGGATTATAGACCACGCCACATCGGGGTTGTCCGGCTTCGTAAAAAGCGATGGACACGGCGAAGTGGGGTATTCCATGTGCAAAGTTGGTCGTGCCGTCAATCGGATCGACCACCCACAATCGCTGTGCGTTCACGTCGTCACGGTGCGATTCCTCGCCCAGCACCGCGTCGTTGGGGAAACGCCGCCGAATGACCTCGACAATGGTGCGCTCGGATTCCAGATCGGCGTCGGAAACGAGATTGTAGGACGCCCCGCCTAGTTCCTTGGCGCGGAAAAGCGTTTCCGGCCGAAGAAAACGACGAATGACCTCGCCCGCGGCGCGGGCGGCTTCCTGCGCGGTGTCGAACTCCAGCATCATCGTTCCTTGTTTTTCGTAGCGGCGGCTTCCAGCCATCGATTCAGAGTAAGACGTTCTGACAAAACACCAACCCGACGCGCAAGCGAGGCTCTTTCTCTTTGTCTTTCTCGCTTGCGCGTCGGGTTCGTATGGGGTTTGTCAGAGCCTATAAGGTGTAAGAGACCTTGCGGTGGCTAAAAGCCGCCGCTACGCCCGTCCTGCGAGATCGCCACGCCGACTACCGCGTCTTGACCTCCAGCACGGGGCGGACTTGCTCGGTCCAGAGTTTGTAACCTTCGGCGTTCAAGTGCAACCCATCGGCCAGGAACAGGTCTTTGCGCGGCAGGCCATCGTCGCCTAGCATGGGCGCCTCAATGTCGATGAACGCCAACCGTTCGTCCTGCGCGGCAATCGCTGCGACGGCGCGGTTCACCGCGCGCACCTGGTCGATCAGCGCCCATCGGCTAATGCTCGGCTTGACCGCGATAAATGCAATTCGCGTGTCCGGCAGTTGTTTGTGGACCAACTCCACCAGGCGACGGTAATCCTCGACCACGCGTTCGGGCGCCTTGTTGGCGGCGAGATCGTTGTCGCCCGCGTAAACGATGACCAAGCGCGGTTTATAGGGCAGGACGATGCGATCGGCAAATTGAACCACATCGCTCAATTGCGATCCGCCGAATCCGCGGTTCGTGGCGTCCAGTTCGGGAAAACTCGATTTCAGGTCCCACATGCGGATGCTGGAACTGCCGACAAACACCACGCCGCCCGGTTTGGGCAGGTGTTGGGCGTCTTGCTCCTCAAACTTGCTGATGGCCGCTTCCCAGCGACTGGTCGCGGGTGCAGATTCCTGAGCGTCGGTCACCGAAGGCGATGCGACCAGGGCGCCCGTGGCAGCAAACAGGGCGAAGAAGCAACAGCGGAAGGTTGTCATGGCGAATGGGGGGCGCGTTCGTGGGCGAGAAAGCCGCAAGTCTTGTGCGTGCCGTCGCAGAACGGCTTCTTTCCCGACTGGCCGCAGCGGCATAGGGCGACCAAGGGTTTTTCGGTGGGCAAGGTAAACTCGTTGCCGTTGGCGTCAACGATGCGCACCGGCCCCTGAATGACCAACGGGCCGTCATCGCGCAGTCGAATCGTAACCGTCTCGATATTCACGACTTGTTCAATTTCACCACTTTTCTCGGCGTGGGATAGAATTCCTCTGGCGAGCTTACTCGCTGGCGAAAATCGCCGCTAGGCCCTCGCGATAGGTGGGGTAGTCGAGCGTGACCCGCAGTTGCTCCATCATTTTGCGGTTCGAGACCCGCTTGTCGGTCGAAGCCCGCTCGGCGCGGGCGTCCGTGGGGGGGGCAAACGTCGGCGGCGGCGCGCCAGCCAGTCGGGTTAATTCCCGAAAGTAATCGCCACGCAAGACGGGATGCCCGTCGGTCACGTTGAAGCGACCGAGCGTTTCCGCCGCCGCTTCGGCCGCAAGCACGACGTTGGCGGCGTCCTCTACATGTATCAGGTTCAAGTAGCCGTTTTCCGAAGCGGCGATGGCACGCCCTTCCTCCAGATCTCGCCGCCGGGGAACACGCCCCGGTCCATAGATGCCGCCCAGCCGGAGAATCACGGCGCGCTGGCTCCAGGGACGCTGGGCAAGCAGTTGTTCGGCCTCCAGGCACGCCTTGCCGCCTTCGCGGACAGGCTGGCAGGGAGAGTTTTCGTCCACCCACTCGCCTTGGGACTGTCCATAGACCCCGGTTGAACTCACATAAATGAAGCGTCCCGTATTCGCGGGGAGGGCCATCAAGACATTTCGCAAACCGTCCACGTAAACCTCGGCGATGGAGCGCCCCGCCGTGCGGTCGTACCCCACGGCGTATAAAACCGTATTGGCGCCAGGAAGATCGTGCAGCGAGGCGGGTTCGGTCACGTCGGCCACAAGCGGGAGAAGGCCCAGCTTTTGCAGTTCGTTCGCCCGCTCGCGGGACCGAGTGACGGCGTATACCTGATGACGCGCCCGAAGCCACCGCTGTGCGACCCGAAGCCCCAAATAACCACATCCAAAGACCAATTTCGTCATCGAGCCTTGTCCTGCGATCCCGCGATTTCCTGATCTCATAAGGCTGGCGCCACGAGGCGCGGCCGCATTTTTCCAAACTGTCCGATTGGCCCAACTTGTTTATTTTCAACTACTTGGAACCAAAGTAGCGCATTGGGCATCGAAATCCATTATGATGAACTGGTCTTGCCTCGCCTAGCGCGCGGGTTCCCGCGCTTGCAACATAATAGTCTAAGGAGAATTTCCTTGAAGGTCGCTGGTTATCCCAAGGCACACGCGGCAGTTGCGTTTTCTCTTTGGCTGTTCGCCTTCCTGTTTGTCTTTCCGCCAACGTCCCTTCGCGCCGACGAGACCGCGACGGAAGCAAACGCGGCCAAGACAACAACGCTGGACCCGCGACTGCAAAAAATTTTTGATGGCGGAGCGCCCGAGACCGTCGCCGACTTGCGGGCAATGCAAGATCATGTGCAGCGGTTGATTGACCGGCTGCAAAAAAGCACCGTGGGCGTGCGCGTCGGTCCGGCGCATGGCAGCGGCGTCATCATCAAAGACAATTACGTGCTAACCGCAGGGCACGTGAATGGGCAGCCGGGTCGCGATGCGGTCTTCATCCTGCAAGATGGAACTGCGGTTCGCGGCCGCACGCTGGGAATGAACGCTTCGATTGACTCGGGTTTGATGGAGATTACCGACCAGGGCGATTTTCCCGCCGTCGAAATGGGCGACTCGTCGAAACTCAAACGGGGTCAGTGGGTCCTGGCGCTGGGACACCCCGGCGGCTATGAGTCAGGGCGGCGGCCGGTGTTGCGATTGGGTCGGATTCTCGACGTGGAAGACGACGCCATTCGCACCGACTGTACGTTGGTGGGCGGCGACTCGGGCGGTCCCCTGTTCGACATGCAGGGGCGCGTGATCGCTATCCATAGCCGCATTGGCGGCCCGCTGACGGCCAACATTCATGTTCCCATCAAAACGTACCAAGATAGCTGGGATCGATTGGCGGCGAGCGAATCCTGGGGCTTTCCCATTGGGAGCAGCGGCCCCTACATTGGCGTGATGGGAGATCCTGATTCGCAGGAGGCCCGGATTGTGCAGGTGTACCCTGATTCCCCAGCCCAAAAGGCCGACATTCAAGTGGGCGACGTAATCGTGAAGTTTGGCGATAAGGCGATTACGGACTTCGCTTCCCTAGCCCGGCAAGTACAAAACACGCAACCCGGCGAGAAGGTTAAGATGGCCGTTCGCCGAAAAGTGGACGGAGAAGATAAGACGGTCGAGCTAGAAATCGAAATTGGCCATCGCGAATAATTAAACTTGACGTTGATTTTGGGGGGCTTGGGACGAGCGATTCTTCGGCGTTGCAAGCCAGTCCACCCTTACCGTGATTTTTTTGCTAATCGACTTGAAAGGATTGCTCATGAAGCCCCGAGCGACCCACCTCCGCGCGCGATGGTTCGTGCTGTTGGCCGCTGCGTTTCTGATGGCCGCTACGCCCACCCTGGCTCCCGCACAACGCGCCAACCCGAATAACCGGGAGCAAGCGCGGCCGCGCGGCAATTTCGAAATGGCCCAGGAGTGGTTGCTCAATCGCTTCCGCCGCGAACGACCGGCGGGCAAGTATGAGCGAGGGCATAACTCGGTGGTCAGCGCGTTCCGCGAGGTGGTCGCCGACCCGGCCAAAAGCACAGTCGAGATTCTTTGCAATCATGAACCCGTCGCGTTGGGAACCGTGGTTGCGGCCAACGGCTATATTTTGACGAAGGCCAGCGACCTGGACGGGAAGATCGCTTGCAAACTGCACGACGATCGTCGGTTTGAGGCGGAATTGGCGGGCGTCAATAAACAACACGACTTGGCGCTACTGAAAATCGACGTCGATAACCTCACCCCCGTGGTTTGGACCGACCAAAGCGACACGCCCGTGGGAAGCTGGCTGGCCACGCCGGGGTTGGCGGAAGAACCGCTCTCGATCGGTGTCATCAGCGCCGCCGCGCGGGCTATCGCGGCGCCGCGTCCGATATTGGGCGTACTGTTGGCACAATCGGACTTAGGCGCGCGAATTGACCAGGTCATGCCCGGCAGCGGCGCCGAACAGGCCAAGTTGCAGATCGGGGACATTATCCTCGGCTGCAATGAAGAAGAAATCAAAAGTCGCGAAGCGCTCATTCGACGCATCGGTCAATTTCAGCCCGGTGATACCGTCAAGTTGATGGTCCGTCGCGGCGAAGAACAACTCCAGGTGGACGCCCTGTTGGGACCGATGAGCGAATCGGGCGAGGTCAACCGGCATGATTTTCAGAACCAACTTGGCGGCGAATTGAGCCGCCGACGAGCCGGGTTTCCCTCGGTTTTTCAGCACGATACGGTCCTGCAGCCCAATGAGTGCGGCGGCCCCGTGGTCGATCTGAATGGCCATGCCGTGGGCGTCAACATCGCCCGCGCTGGCCGCGTGGCTAGCTATGCCATTCCCACGTCGATCGTCAAAGACGTGCTTGCCCAACTCATGCACGTCAAGCCGGTATCGTTACAAGAAAGTGCAGGCCAGAAGATGCACTAACGAAACCGTAAGCGATATTGCTTGCGGTTTCACCACACCCGTACCGAGACGAAAGCCTCAAAGTTTAGAACGACCGAGGATGCCTCCCCAGGTATTACCACTACGGCGCCTTGGCGGTGCGGGGAGTCAGATCGTACGAACGTTCTCCGAAGATCCGTTCGCGGTAGAGGATCAGACCGTGGGCCGAGTGGTAGAGCCCACCACATTCCAGCGGATAATCCTGGGTGCTGTGGAACATGTCGCATAAGCGCTGCACGGCCCTTTGGATCCAATCCTGGCGCAGTTCTTCGTCGGTCAACGCATACGTCAGAAACTCCAGCGTATGCCCCGTGGTGCTGAGTGACGTGGACAAGTCGGGCGAGGCGCCTGGCCGGAGGAAGTAGTTCGAAGAAAACGTCCCATCCGGGTTCTGGTGCTTGCGGGCGGTCGCTACGGCGTTGCGAATAAAGTCGTCGGCCATCTTCCAACCACCGGTAAGCTTTCCACCTTCGGCCAGGCGATGGTTTAGCGCCATCGTCAGCCCCGTCAAACGGTGCGACCCACCGCAGGCGGCCGCGTCAAAGCCGTTCTCCACCTCGATTTGCACCAGTTGCTCAATGCTCCAGGTCTTGCCGTCCGACGCGGTCCAGGTGTGGTCCGTGGGACGGTAGGCCGTTAACGCCATGAGCGTCCAGCTATATTCGCGGGTGGGGTTGCGCGGCACGTCCCACTCAATCTGGGCAACGTAGTCGGCCACGGTGAACTCCTCTTCGCCTACGCGAACCTTTTGATCGGGCGGCAGCGCGCATTGCGACAAGTAGCCGAGCCATTGATCGTAGTGGCCTTGGCCCTCTTTGGAGCCAGGTTGGACGACCGCGCGTAGTCCCCGGCGGCCGGTCGAAGCAAGCATATCGCCCGCTTCCATTTCCCATCCTTTCAGGCGCCCACCGTCCAACAGGTATTGCACCGCGTGGACGTTCTCGTCGCCGTGACGAATCTGAAATTCGTTTTCGTACGCCACGATCCCGTGCAGCACTTGCCATGCTGCGTGGTCCTGCGTGTTCAGCCGCCGGTTGCGGTGGGTAAAGTCAATTACTTCGTCCAATTCGGCGAGAAGGTCATCCTGCGGCAGCAAAGCCGCGGCCGGGACCGACTCCGCGGGCGAGTTACCGCAGCCCAGCGGCGCAAGGCTCACAATCAGCAGGATCAAACACGCCGCCGCGCGGAGAGAAAGTGGAAAAGTCATACTGCCTTACCGCGGCCGGGGAAGCCGCCAGGGGAGGAATCGAACGGACTAAGCGAGCGCCGCACGGAACAATCCCGTACAGCCCCTGCCACAACCCGCAGGAAAAATCCATTTACGATAGCTTAGGACACGCAGGCAGAATGGGCAACTCGATTGTCTTGCGTCGGGACGTTATAGCAGCCGCGCGGATGCGTTTGTTCGTGCAATTCGCACAACCGTAACGCAATTGTTTGCGTTCAACCGTTCCGGTCTCTCGACGCGAACCCACGTGCTCAAAACTCGGCGTTGCCGGGTGTGCGGGGAAACGGGACTACGTCGCGAATGTTGGCCATGCCGGTTACGAATTGCACGGCGCGTTCCAGTCCAAGACCGAAGCCGGCATGGGGCACGGTCCCGTACTTGCGCAGTTCCAGATACCACCAATAGGCGGCAGGGTCGAGGTGTTGTTCCTTCATGCGGGACTCCAATACATCGAGGCGTTCTTCGCGCTGGCTGCCGCCGATGATCTCGCCTACCTTGGGCACAAGCACGTCCATGGCGCGGACGGTTTTGCCGTCGTCGTTGGCCCGCATGTAAAACGCCTTAATGGCCCGCGGGTAGTCGTACAGGATGACCGGCTTTTGGAACTTCTTCTCGGTCAGGTAGCGTTCGTGCTCCGATTGCAGATCGTGCCCCCAGGCCACCGGGAACTCGAACTGCTCGCCGCTGGACTCCAGAATCTTGATGGCGTCGGTGTACGAGAGGCGCTCAAAGTCGCTGTCGATGATGCGTTCCAGCGTCTCAATAGTGGTCTTATCCACCCACTCGTTGAAGAACGCCATGTCTTCGGGGCATTGCTCCAGGGCGTCGCGGAAGATGCGTTTGAGAAACCGCTCGGCTAGGTCCATGTTGTCGGGCAACTCGTAGAATGCCATTTCCGGTTCGACCATCCAGAACTCGGCCAAGTGCCGCGATGTGTTGGAGTTCTCTGCGCGGAACGTCGGGCCAAACGTGTAAACCTTGCCCAGGGCGCAGGCGAAAATTTCGGCTTCCAACTGGCCGCTTACGGTGAGGAACGTGGGGCGATCGAAGAAATCCATTGCATAGTCGATCTTGCCGTCTTTTTTGGGCAATTGCTCCAGATTGAGCGTGGTGACTCGGAACATCTCTCCCGCGCCCTCGGCGTCGCTGGACGTAATGATGGGCGTATGAACGTAGAGGAAGCCGTCCTCTTGAAAGAAATCATGGATCGAGCGGCTGATGCAGTTCCGTACGCGCATTACCGCGCCAAAGGTATTGGTCCGCGGTCGGAGGTGCGCCCACTCGCGCAGCTTCTCGAACGAGTGCCGCTTCTTTTGCAGCGGATATTCCTGCGGATCGGCCCAGCCGTGCACCACGACCCGCGAGGCGGCAATCTCGGTCTCCTGGCCTTGTCCTTGCGAGGCTTTGACTTCGCCCTCAACGGTCACGCTGCACCCGGCCCCCAGCTTTTGCACTTCGCTCTCGTAGTTGGGGAGTGCGCTATCGGCCACCACTTGCACGTTCGCCAGGCAACTTCCGTCGTTCAACTCAAGGAAGGAGAAGCCTCCCTTCGAGTCGCGCCGCGTGCGGACCCACGCTTGAACGCAAACCTGTTGTCCAATCGCCGCTTTCTTCCGCGCCTCGGCCACCGAAATTTTGTTCATCGCTCCGTCCTCTACATTCCTGAAAGTAATCTCGGCAATATTGCAAACACGCGACAATACCCGCGACTCGCGCTCCTGAGAGGTTGTGAATGTCTTGTTATACCGTCGTAGCGGCGGCGCTCGCGCCGCCGCTACGGAAAACTTCACAACCTCCAACTCCTGACTCCAACGTCTATCGTCCCCATAACGCTTCGGCAATCCAATCGAGATCGTCCATCTGCTGCAACTGCGCGCTGCGCGGAACGGCCGCGCCGGCGGCGTTGAGCGCGTTCAGGACCAGCAGCCTAAGGACGCTTGCCAACGGGTGCGTGACCTTTTGCGAAAGCGCCCGCGCAACCAGGCGATGATTGCGATTGAGCACAATTTCGTTCTTTTGTGGCGGCGCGTCGGCAAAGTGCCGGTCAATCAGTCTCTGGAACCCGGAGGGAACCGTCCCTTCGTTCTTTAGGTCATCAAAGGTCTTGGAAAGTTCGTAGCGCTCGTTGAGGAACGCCATCACCGGCTGCTTGGATTGGAACGAGGCGCACAAGACGCAAGCGCCGGTCGCCGCCAGGAACTCGCGCCACTCGTCGGGGGCGTCCTCCACGTCCTGAATGCCCAGCACCGTCGAGGCGAAGCCGGGCGCACTGGGGCTGGCGGTGCGCAGGTCAATCACGCCCATCTCGCCGCGCTCGTGCTCGTCGGCCACCCAGGCAGCCAAAAGCGATTCTTCAAAACTCCGCAGCGCGTGAACGCATGGCGCTTCATGTCCGCCAAACAACTCATTGACCCAACGCTCCTGCCGGCGGTCGGTGTTGTACCAGACTACCCGGTCGGCGTCGGCCTCGAACAGCGGATCGGCGGCGCTTTTCTCGAGAATCTGCGAGAACGTCAGTTGTCCTTTCGAAGTCGGCAAGCGGTACGTGTTCCGCAAGAGGGCCCGCAGCCGCTCATCGTGCAGCGCCGAACCCGCCAAGGTGTAACGGTGCCACGCAATGATCGAATCCAGTTTGGTGGGATCGGTCGCGGCGATGTTCTCAAAGTATTCGTATAACCGTTGCTCCAGCACGAACCGTACTTGGAGAAATCGCTCGTCGCGCACCAGGTCTTCACGGCTGGCGGTGGGCGAGCAGTCATGGAGTTCCAAGACGCCGCGGAGGAACGAGGCCCACGGCGGCAGCAAATCGCGAATCTTGCGCGAAATGACCATGCGCCGCACGGTCACCGCCACGGTGGCTTCGTCGGCAAAGCCGGGCGTGCGCTGCGGAGAAACGTACAGCGCCCCCGCCACGGAAACCGGCTTTTCCATGCGAATGGGGATCACGTCCAGCGGTGTTTCGTGGAAGTAACCTTCCAACTCCAATTCCAACGCTTCGCGGTCGGGCGTGGGATCGAACCAGGCTACGTTAATCACGTTGATCCGCTGGTTGCCGCCATTCAGGTAAATCGGCGCCGGCAAAAAATCGGCAAACTCCTTGATCGCCGCCTCCAGCGGAGCTTCTTGCTCGGCCAGAACGTAGTGCGAAGGTTTAAGAAAGAGCGTAATGGTGGTGCCCGGCGTAGTGCGCTGGCTGCTGGATAGGACGATGTCGGACCCAGGGCCGGCCTCCCAGTGGATCGCCTCGTCGCAGCCAATCTTGCGGCTTTCGACGGTCACTCGCTCGGCCAACATGAAGGCGCTAAACAGCCCCACGCCAAATTGCCCGATCAGGTCATCTCCCACGCCGCTGGCGCGTTCCATCACGTCGGTCATTTCGGACGCAACCTCGTCCAGCGAATGGATCGGCCGGCCCCGCTTGATTAGCCCGGTTATCCCTATGCCCAGCGTTCCCAAGTAGCATTCCGCCTCTTCGGGCGAAAGTCCCACGCCGTCATCGGAAAACTGTAGCGTGTGTGCTTCGGCGTTTTGCTCGATATCGATCCGCCCTTGAAAGGTCAGGTCCTTCTTGCGACGCCGCAGCACTGCGTCGTGGGCGTTTTGGATCAATTCGCGCACGGGCGTATCGGCCCGGCTGTAGAGTGAGGACCCCATGATCTCAATGACGCCGGCAATGTCAACTCGGAACGGGATCCGTCGCGACCAGGAGGCCATAAGCACTTGCCAAAGAGGATGCGGAACCGCAAAACCGCTCATTGTATCGGCGCGGGGCATCGGCTGCGACAGCGCTTTCGCTCTTTTTCCGCACTTGTCGGGGGGTGGTCGTTTCCAGACTGGGGAAACGACAGCGTCCTTTGGCCGAGGCGTTTGCGACCATTCGGTATCTCGAACGCCAGACGCCGCCGCGCAAAGTCTCACAATTTCTCGGCTACTTCGCGGGGCTACTGCTTTTTGGTTTGCTCCGCTAGTTGTTCAAGCAACGCAGCGATTCCGGCTTGGGCGATCTCGGCGTCTTGTTCGCCGGTTGCGCCGCCCACGCCCACCGCACCAATCACCTGATCGTTCACCACTACGGGCACACCGCCCTTGAGCGAAGTAAACTTTCCACCGCTGGCCGCCGCGGCGGATTGCAGGCTGAAGTTCAGCAGCAAGTTAGGTTCCCCATCAGGAGGAACGGGGCCGGTCGCGCGACGAAATGTAGCCGCCGCTTGCGCCTTGGTTTGGGCCGTGTATCCGCTGGCAGGCCGCGCGCCGTCCATGCGACCGAAGGCAATCAAGTGGCCCCCATTGTCCACCACGGCGATATTCACGGTCAGGTTCATGTCCTTTGCCTTGGCGACCGCTGCCGCCACAATCACCGCCGCGCCCCGCAGATTCAGGTCGATCCGCCCTTGAGTAACCAAGGGGGCCGCTTCCTCTTGGGCCAATGCCGAGTGCCGAGCCCAAGCGCGAAAACAATCGTCGCGAGAATCAAGACGAGACGGGTGCGATTCATGGTGAACATCCAGGTTTCGAAGATACAAAAAAGGGTGCAACGCGACGTTGCGCCCGGTTCGCCATTATGCCACGGCGCACGACCTGGAGACAAACACCCGCGATCATGAAAACCACGGGGCCGTTCGGCTCGTCTCATCGAGGGAATGTGTTTTTGCACATAATGGACATTGCCGCCTTTTCTGCAAGGAGTCGTGTCATGGCGCGTCGCCACTCGTCACATCTCGTTTATCCGCGGGCACTTGCCGTCTTAGCCGCACTCGCGTTTGCGGCGTTTGCGAGGTTGGCTCCGTCGGTCCACGCGGCCGACGCTCCGGCCCCGGAGGAGTTTGCCGCCGCCGTTGAGAAAGATGTGACCCAAGGCGCGTTGCGCTTTCCGGACAAGAACGGCCAACTTGTCGAATGCCCCCTTAAGCATACCGACGTAAAGGCTGAAGTTTCGGGCTTTCTTGCGCGGGTGAACGTGACGCAAACGTTCCACAATCCAACGGACAAAATGATCGAAGCGGTTTATGTCTTCCCGCTGCCGCATGAAGCGGCGGTGGACAACATGACCCTGGTCATCGGCGATCGCAAGGTCGTGGGAGTCATCAAGCCGCGCGACGAGGCCCGCCGCGTTTACGAGCAAGCGCTTGCCCAAGGACAGACCGCGGCCTTGTTGGAGCAGGAGCGGCCGAACATCTTCACGCAATCGGTCGGAAACATTGCACCGGGGCAAGAGGTGAAGATCGAGATCTCCTATGTCGATCCCTTGCGCTATGACATGGGTGTGTATGAATTTTCGTTCCCGATGGTGGTGGGGCCGCGGTACCATCCTGGCGCGCCGGTCTCTTCGCCGCAGCCGCAACCGGCCGAGTTGCAAGGCAAAGTTTCTCCGCCCGTGGCCGACACGACGCGCGTTCCCGACGCTTCCCGCATCAGTCCGCCTGTTTTGAAGCCGGGCTACCGCACTGGGCACGACATTCGCCTCAGCGTCACGCTTGACGCTGGCGTGCCGGTGCAAAACTTGACCATTCCCAATCACCAGGCGCAAGTGGAACGCGATGGCGAAACCCGTGCTACGATCATGCTGTCACCCGCCGATTCTGTTCCGAATAAAGACTTTGTCCTGCGGTATGACGTAGTGGGTGAAAAGCCTTCGATCGCCCTGCTGACGCATACCGGCAAGTATTCCGCCGACGCCGCCAAATTGGGCGAAGGCTACTTCCTACTGATGGTCCAGCCTAAGGAAGACGAACGCCTGAAAAAAAGCCCGCCGCGAGAGATCGTGTTCCTGTGCGATGTGTCTGGCTCCATGTCGGGCCAGCCCACAGCCAAAGTGCGCGAGGCGATGGACCAGATGCTCAAGCTCTGCCGAGAAAAGGACACGGTGCAGGTCATCACGTTCGCCGGCCAGGCGAACAAGTTATTCGAGAAGCCCGTGCCGGTGACACAAGAGAACATCCGGAAGGCGGTAAACTTCACCAACCAGTTTGAAGGCAGCGGTGGCACCGAGATGCTCAAGGGCGTGCAACTAGCTATTGACGAGCCGGTGGACCGAGAGCGAGTGCGCATCATCGTGATGCTCACCGATGGCTACATCGGCAACGAAGCAGAAATCATCGAGCACGTCGGCAAGAACTGCGGAGACCGGGTGCGTTTCTGGACACTCGGGATCGGCTCGTCGCCGAATATGTTCCTCATCGACGGCGTCGCAAAGCAGGGGGGCGGGATGGGCAAGAAGCTTGGCCTGGAGGACGACACCGTCGCGCTCTCGCAGGAAATCATGGCCCGCATCCAACGGGCGCAACTTGCGAACGTGAAGATCGACTGGGGCCAACTGCAAGTGGCCGAAACCTACCCGGCCCGCATTCCCGAACTCTGGGCGGGACGGCCGATCATCGTCTACGGGCGCTATCAAGGCGGCGGCGCGGGAACGATCACCGTGCGCGGCGACGTGGAGGGCGAGCCTGCTTCCTGGCCGCTGGAAGTGGTTCTGGCTAAGGAAGAACCGAAGCACGACGTTCTTGCCAAAGTCTGGGCTCGCCAAAAAATCGAAGACTTGATGCAGCAAGATTTTTACCAAGACTCGCCCCCGGTCGAGGAGACGGTCACCGCTCTGGCGCTGGATTACCAGTTGATGAGCCAATACACCAGCTTTGTGGCGGTTGATGCGCAGTCGGAAACCACCAGCGACGCGCCGCGCCCGCCCCGCCGAATGCTTGTACCTGTTCCGCTTCCCGAAGGCACGCGCTGGGAAGGGTTCTTTGGCGAGCGGGACGAATTAGAAAAGCTCGCGGAAGTCGATGGCCGATTGCGCGGTGGGGAAGTGGTCCGCAAGAAGGCCTTCCTGGGAGATGCGCTAGCCGGCAAGACGTTAGGAAGATTGTATCGCGCAGCGCCTGGTCCCTTTTCGAACTTCGGCGCGCTCAATCATCAGGCCCATCGATACTTTGATCACTATGCGGGCGCCGTGCCGACGCCACTTAACGTCTTAGCCAAACGTACTGCACTGCCAAGCTCCGCAGAGGTGAACGGGCCCTTCGGCGGAGAGGGTGAATCTCGGCTTGCCGGCGTGCGTCGTCAGGCCGCCCACTCAGGATTTGGCAGAGGCGGGTTCGCCAGAAGTCTACAAAGGGAAAACGCAAAACCGGCCAGCTCCGTCACGCTCGCCTCCCAGTTTCAATCGGAGTATGCCCTTGGCCTTGACAACAAAGACGACTTTGCTCCGGTTGATTTTGACGTTACTGCCGCTGCGCTCCAATCAGGAGCCAATTCCCTTGCCGGCGATGCGGCCAAGTCTTTGGAAGCGGGACAGACGCAGCACAAGCAAGGCAAGTTAGCCGACGCGCGCGCAGTGTTGCTGCAAGCGTACTTTCTTGACGCGGCGGCGATGAACGTCGGCGCTTCGGCCGGTCAGACCGCCGGGACGGCGCTCGCGACCCTCGAAGAAATCCACGCCGCTCTGCGCAAGGAATGGAGTCAACAACTGCCACAACTCGATAAACGGCTCGACTTGGTCATCCGCGATGAATCCGTGCCCGAAGCTTTAGATGCGATCGCGCAGGCAGCCGGAATTGACCTCGGCGTGGTACGCGGCAGCCTCGACGACGCGGCCGAACTGTTAAACACCGATGACCTGCGAGTCTCCTATCTTGATCTTCGCGGCGCCACGCTCGCCCAGGCGCTGGATTGGGCGCTTCGCCCGTTACGCCTGGATTGGACTGTGGCCGAACGCGCCGTCACGGTGCGGTCGGCCCGGCGCGGCGCTGGCGGTTCGCCTTGGGTTTATGATGTATCGCTCCTCGCCTTGCCGGCGCTGGAGGACGTGAACAAAGAGAGCGATTATCAAAAACGCATGGAAATGGCGAAACAACAAGCCGATGCTTTCCTGCAAGCGGTGCGCGATGAGTTTCCAGGCGATGAGGTTCGCCTGGAATGGTTCGCGCCGGGGCAATTGCTGGCCATCGCGACGCCAAAGGCGCATCAGCGGATCACGGAAGTCATTCGTCTCTTGTCCGACGCCAAGGCCCCAGGCCAACTTGGTCCCGCCGCGGAGAAACTGCGCCCCACAACCGTACAGCGGGCCAACAGGCGCAAAGCCGACCTCGCTCACGCCCGCGAGGTAGCGCGGCGCCTGGAGGTTCTTGCCGCTCACGATACGTACGCGTGGATGTTGCTTTCGGCTGCCGCTGGGGGCCGTCTCGACCTGGAGGCGATCACGGAACTGCAAATCGCTTGGAGCCAACCCGAGACAACCAAACTTCTCGAAGCCAAGGCGCCGGGAATTCTAATGCGCTCCTGGTGGGCAATTGCCGAATCGGCCCGCGCGTTGCCCGAAGAAGCTGAACTCCAAACGCTTGCGCAAAAGGCGGAGCAAAGAGCCCAGCCTGTGGCCGAGCGGGTAATTAAAACGCTGCAAGAGAACCCCAGCGACGCTCAAGCGGCCCTGATCTCCCTGTATGCCGCTTTGGCGATGAACGACCAAGCGGAAACTCGCGCTCTCGCCGCCAGGGCGATACAAGCCACGCAAGGCGAGGACGCATCACTCGGTCAGGTGCGGGGTCTTGCGGCGGCGCTATTCGCCAGCGACGCCCGGCAAATCCCGGTTGTGGAACTGGTTGCCCTTGTTTCATCCCCGCTGGAAGGCGACGACCTGGTCACATTGGCGGCGCTGGCGTGCCGTCGCGCTGGGGGGGAAGCGTGGGAGGCGTTCCGCAGCCGCCAACACGACCTGCTCGGCAAGCAACCGCTGTCGGGCGATGTGATTGTGTTGGTCAACCGCCTGTCTGCATCGTATTTGCCTTTGGCGTCGCAAGCGGCGCGCTAACACTCGCGACGTAGAGGAACCACTGCTTGGAAGGCCAGGCAGTGGCATCGGGAAGGAACGGCGTCGCTACGGGCGGCTTAGTTGCTGAAGTTGCTTCCCAACCTTCTGGCGTTCCTGCTCGGGAACGTTGGGAAGGTAGAGCCAGTTCGAGAGCAGCGCGTGCATATAGCCGCAATCGCCTTGATTCGGCCGCGCGTCGCGAAGTTGTTGGAAGAGCTGCCGAACCTCGAGGGAAAGGGCCGGCTGATTCTCCGCCTGCGCCAACTGCGCCAAAGCGATGATGGCGGCCTCGGTGGTCCAGTCGCGCGGGCCGCGGGCCACGTCCAAGAGCACCCGGCGGCGCAGCGAGCCTTGCCAGCCGCTGTCGATCTGCGCAATCATCTGTGCCGCGACAAGCTGCACGCGCGGAACCCACGCGAGCGCCGAAACCTCACCCCGAATTGCAGGCGGGTGGACCATTGCGGCCAATAACTCGTCAATGCGTTCCTGGTCGAGCCGTTCGGCCGCAACGCCCGCCTCGTTCCAATTGACCCAGTAGTTGTATCGACGCGAAGCCAACGTGGCGACTTGGTCGGCAATTTCGGCGCTGGGTGGGGGAAGCGCGGGACGCGGATCGTCGCCGTTATACTCCCACAAGAGATACTCCACGGGCGCCAAGGGTTGGCGAGGGTCGGGCCGCGGAACATGTTCGGAGTGGACGATCAATCGGCAGTCGCCGCCGAGGGCCTGTATCTGCAAGTTGAACGCAATCCGATTGCTCGGCGCTTCGAGATGACTGACCGTGAGAGTCAATTCCCCTGAGGGGCCTTTGTTCGGGTCCTGGCGTATGGCGTCGGCCACTTGCCGCAAGATGTTCGCCGAAGCGTCGCTCGGTTCGGGCAGGAAGCCCAAGTAGGGGCGTAACGTGTTGAGCAACTCCGCGGCGCGAGCGTTAGGTTGGGGGCCTTCGGTCAAGATGCCCAACTGCTCTAGCCATTGTTCGTCCTGGGTCCGTTTCCAACGACAAAAGTGGGCCGACGGCAAGGCCCAGGTGTGATTCTTTTCTCGTTCCAGGACTTCCTCGTACCAACGGAGCGCGTTTGGCCAGTCGTCTCGCTCCAGGTAGAGGTCCGCAATGTCGTTGCGAGCCGACACGTCCTCGGGATCGTGCAGCAACGCTCGTTGAAATTCCTCTACCGCTCGCTCCAGGTCGCCCCGGTGGCGTTCCACGTTGGCCACGGCCACGGCCGTCTGCCAACCGGGTTGATCTTGGTAGAGTTTCGTCGCCTCGGCCAGCGCTTCGTCAAAACGCCCCAGCTTACGGAGCAGGGCCGCACGCCAAGTGCGCAAATGTACGTCCTCGGTCCGCGCCGCCCGAAACCGATTTAGCACCGCGACTAGCCGTTCCAGCCAGCGCCGCGGTTGAGAACGCAGTTCGTTGTGTTCGGGATACTGGACCACCACCACTCCCGCCAGGTAACCGAGCAAGTCGGCCGGCGTCGACTGGAGCGTCTGTTCGTCCTCCAACCATTCCAACGTCCACGCTTCCAGAAACCGGGCATCTGGTTTGGCGCGGGCGATGGCCAACAACAACTCGATAGCCTCGGTCGTTCGCCCAGCCCGGTGTAACGCGTACGCACGCATGGCTTCGGCGGCATAGTAACCGCGGTCGCTGTCGTCCACCAGGTTCTCCGGGGGGACGTCAACGGAGGCCAGAATTTCGTCCAGCAGTTGCAGACGCGCGGGGTCCGTTGGATCGGTCGCGAGCGCCTCGGCCAGATGGTGTATCGCGTGTTGCGGGTTGCCGTCCCGCTCGAACACCTTTCGGGCAATCTCAAACTCTTGCTCAGGAGTTGTGGGAGAGGGCTGCCCGTGGTTGTGGCGCGGATCGCGTGGCTCGTCCTCGCCGCTCCAACCCAATAACTTTCGCCACCAACTCATGGCCGTCTTCCTGGTGCGGTCTCAGCGGGTCGATTGTGCCCCGCTCTCTGTGACAGGCGATGAGTTGAAGCGGTGATAGGTTGAAACCGCGGAAAACGCTCGCCTCGCGCGGGGTGAAGCGACTCACACTTGACCCACCTCGATGCTCGGCGCCCGGCCTGGAACACGTCCGCCAAGGTTTCGGTGTGCGACCAACTCCGCACAGATGCTTACGGCGATTTCGGGCACGGTTTGCGACCCAATATCGACGCCCAACGGGGCGTAGACCTTCGATAACGCCTCGGCCGAGATTCCTTCGTTGAGCAGGTCGTTAAAGATCATCTTGATCTTCCGCCGGCTGCCGATCATCCCCACGTACCGGGCGCCTCGTTCGGCAAGATAGTACAGCGCTTCTTCATCGTGGTTGTGGCCGCGGGTGACAATCAGGCAGTAGGTGTCGGGAGTGATCTCGACATGCTGCAACACTTCGTCGATCGGACCGCAAATGCGACGCTGGGCCGTGGGAAAGCGTTCCGTCGAGATCACGTCCTCGCGGTCGTCGATCACCCACACGTCAAAGTCCAGGTCGGCCGCCAGGCGGGCCACCGCCTTGCCAACGTGGCCACCGCCCACAATTACGAGCCGGCAGCGCGGAAGTGTGGGCAAGTACGCCACCCCGGCCTCGGTGTACGGGCGTGGCCGGTTGGACAACGATTGAAGCGATTCTCGCAACTGGGCCGCATCGTCAGATGGCCGGTTCGCGTGCATCGACGCCAACAACTGGCCTTGTGCATCGAACAGAAAGGTTGCGGTCAGCGGCAGTTCCGGACGTTTCGGCTCAAACACAATCGCCTCGGTGGCGCCGATAGCATCGTCAAGACTTTGCCCTAGCTGTTCGAAATATTCGTAGCGCGTGCCCGCGGCCAGTGGCTCGATTAAGACTTGCATCCGACCGCCGCAAATCAGCCCGTCGTCCCAGCCGTAGTCGCTGTCGAGCTGGAACTTCGCCACTTCGGGCGTTCCCGCCGCCAGCACCGCCAGGGCGCGGCGTTTCACTTCGGCCTCGACGCAGCCGCCGCCCAAGGTGCCTGCTTGTGACCCGTCGGCGTAGACGAGCATGAGCGCACCCGCCTTTTGCGGCGTCGAGCCGCGCGTCTCGACCAGGCGGCAGTAAGCGACATTGCGCCCGGCGTGCAGCGATTGCCGGAGTTGTTGGATCAGGTCACGCATACTCGAATGGTTAACGGGGACGCAAAGCGCCCAAGGTGGGAAGAGCGAAGGGGAAGTTGGCGCGGTCGCGCCGCGATCACGCGCCGCACGCTAGACCGGCTCCAGAATTTGCAGCGCAACGTGCTTGACCAGGTCCTTCACACGGGCGCGGTAGTCGTGCATGTGTGGTGCGTTCAGGTGCGTTTCCAACGCGGGAAGACTTTCCCACTTCTCGACAATGACCACTACGTCCTCGCGACATGGCCCTTGGGCAGATATGTTCGTGTTCGCATCTACGGTGGGGCCGTACTCGATGCAGCCCTGTTCGGCCAGCACATGGGGGACCACCTGGCGAAACTCGGTCAAGAAGTCGTCGCGTCGCCCGGGGGCGACTTCGACCGTGGCAATCACGACAATCATCCGTCGGCTCCTGGTTGCTGGGCGGCTTGCGTCACCGCTATTGTAACGGGCCAGCAGGGCAATGCGACGAGGGGCTTGGCTTTTATTCGAACTGGCAGGAAGCGACAAGAGCTGCGCCGTCACCGTGTCGGTGAAATCGGCTGCAGGGCGTGTTCAACTTGATTGAGGCGGCTTGGGTGGTTGCTGAGGAAACGCTTCGTCGGATCGGACGGCGGCGCGGTACTTTAGCAGGACGCACCACAGGCCGAGGAACGCCATCACGCAGCCGATAATGATCCCGGCTCGCAGAAGCTGCCGTGGGCCGCCGTAGAGATAGGCGCCAAAAGCCAGCGCCCCGCCCCATACCAGGACCGCAGCCATGATATAAGCGATCAGCCGGCCGGGGGCATTTTGGTTGGAAAGCATAGACGGCAGCGAACAGGTCGCAACGCCTCGGCAACGAGACAGGTCAGTGGTTGTGAATCTTTCCGTAGCGGCGGCGCGAGCACTGCCGAACGCTTTGTCAAATATAGCGACTTTCGGCGGCCAGACGCCGCCGCTACGACGATTTGACAAAACGTCCACAACCTCTCAGGGGTGGGTCGCGAACGGCTTGACCCACCCTACGTCACTGCTGCGAAGCAATCGGTTATTGCGCGGTGTAGACCGAGCGGAAAAGGTCGCGCTGTTCGGCGGTTTGCTGCGCGGCGGTCTGGGCCGCTTCGACCGCTTGTTGCGCGGCCTGCATCGCTTGCGCCTTGACGGCAAGAGCCTTGTCGGCTTCGGCCTTGGCGGCGAGCATCTTATCGTACTCCGCTTTGATCGCCGCTAACTGGGCTTCGAGCGCTTTGGCGGCCGTTTCTTTCTCGGCCACGATCTTTTCCGCCGCCTGCTGTTCCGCGATGGCGGCCTCGGCGGTCGCTTGGGCCTGCGCGGCGGCTTGCGATGCAGCATCGGCCGCTTGGGCGAGCTTGGCATCGGCCTGCTGGAAGGCGGCCAGGTCGGCGGCCGCTTTGTCTGCGGCGGCCTTGGCGGCGTCAGCCGTTGAGCGCGCGGCGTCGGTCGCGGCCTTGGTTTCCGCAAGCTTCTTATCGACTTCCGTCTTGGCCGCAGTAAGCTTTTCAACTTCCGCTTTTGCGGCGGCGGCGGCTTGCGTGGTGGCGGTCAGGGCGGCCGCCGCTGCTTGAGCGGCTTTGTCGGCCTCGGCGACTTTCGCCTTGGTTTCCTCATGCGACTTTTGGGCGGCGGCTAAGGCGTCGGTCGTGGCCTTCACCACCGAGGCTTTTTCTTCGACCACCTTTTGAGCGGCGATCCGTGCTGTCTCGGCCGTTGCCGACGCAGTTTGCGCTGCCTGGGACTTTTCGGTCAGGGCTTGCACTTCCGTCGCTTTCTCGGTGGCCGATTTTTCCGCCGCGGCGCGGTCGGTGTTGGCTTTCTCAACCGCGGCTTTGGCGGCGTCGAACTTGGGCTGAACGGCGGCCTTGTCGGCGGCGGCGTTCAACTCGGCCTCGACCTGCGTCAGCGCGTCTTGCGCCGTCTTTGCGGCGGCCGTCAGTTGGGCCACGGTTTGATCGAGCGCGGCTTTCTCATCGGTCGCCTTCTTGGCCGCTACGGCGGCTTGCTCCGCAGTCTGCTTGGCGGCCGTGGCGACTTTCTCGGCCTCGGCATAGGCTTGATCGACGGGGGCTTTGTCTTGAGCCGCTTTCTGGGCCGCGGCTTGTGCAGCGGCCACCACGGCGGCGGCTTGCTGTTCGGCAGTTTTCATGGCCGCTGCTTGTTGGTCGGCGGCGGTCTTGGCGTCACTCGCCTTTTTGGCGGCGCCGTCGGCGGCGGTCATCGCGGCGACGGCGTTCTGGTGAGCGGCCGTCGCTGCAGCGACTTGCTTTTCGACATCGGCCAGCGCGGCAAGCTTGGGTTGCAACTCGGCTTGGGCGGCGGCCGATTTCTCGGCGGCGGACTTGGCCACTATGTCGAGCGTTGGCGGGTTGGCGGCGACCAGCGCGACCTGTTGCGCGGTTTCGGCATCCCAAAGTCGAATTTCGCCGGTCCAATCGCCCGCGGCGACGCGCTTGCCGTCGTGCGTAAACGTCACTTCCAGCGCCATTTCGGTGAAGGCGGGAAAGGACTTGATCGCGGCGCCTTCGGCATTCCAGGATTTTACCGTCTTATCACGGCCGCCTGTGACCAACCGGCCGTCGTGCGTAAACTCGACGGATAAGGCGCCGCCGCCGTGGGCGCCCCAACTTTTGACGGCCTTGCCGTCGAACATTTCCCACAACTTGACCGAGCCGTCTTCGCTAGCGCTGGCCAGCAAGTTCGAGTCGCCCCGCCAGCTTACGTCCCAGATGCCGGCGGTATGACCGGTCAGGCTGAGATACTCGCGAGCCGTGTCGGCTTCCCATACCAAGAGGCCGCCCGAGCGATCGCCCGTGGCCAGAAGGACGCCATCGGGGCTGAATTCGACCGCCTGAACCCAGTCCGTATGCTTTTTGATCGAATGGACCATTTCGCCCGTTTCGGTCGAAAAGATGCGGACCATTCGGGCAGGGCCGCCCAAGGCAATGAGGGTTTGACTGGCGTTGATGTCGGCGGCCAGCACGGCATCCACTTCTTCGCCTACTTTGATCACCCGGTTGCCGGTCTTCACGTCAAAAAGCACAGCGCAACCGGAATGGCCCCCGCGCCCGCCGCCGGCCAACAACAACGAACCGTTGCGGCTAAAACGCAGCGAGTAGACCTCGCCTTCGGGAAAGGGTAGCACGCCGAGCAATTCGGCCGTATCGGAATTATAAAGGAGCACTTGCTGCAGACCTGCCACGGCCAAAAGCGGCGCCCAAGGGCTGGTGGCAATGGCGGTGGTCGCAGCGGGTCGAGGGGTGTAAACCACGGGTTGGCGCCACAAACCCTCGGGCATGGCCGCCGGACCTTCGGGCTTGCCCGTCGAGGCGCCAGCCGAAAGGGCCAAGTTGCTCGTCTTCTTCTTTTGGACCATGGAGCCGGAGTTTTCCAACGCTCCGCCTTCGATCCATTTGCGAATGACGGCCAGTTTTGCCTCGGGCAGTTTGTCCTGCATGGGAGGCATCTTCGGCTCCTCGTCGTGATTCACGAGCGCCCAGAGCCGGGAACTGTCGAGCTCCTGAGCGAGCACTACCTCGCCGCTGGAGCCGCCTTCCATTGTGGCCGAAAAGCTGTCCAAAGCCAGGCCGCCCTTTCGGGCGTCCATGTTGTGGCAGCTAAAGCAATGCTCGCGGAAGATGGGCCGGACGTGGTCGTCAAAGGTGACTTTATCCTGGGCAGGCGCCGCGACGGCGCACGCCGCCAAGACGAAACAAGTCTTGAGCACGAGGAAGAGCGTTCGGTTCGGCATGGGATGGGCGAACGGTGGGCGGGAGCGTGGGGTCGGAGTCGTTCAAGTTGGGCGCGCGAGGATAACTCGCGCGCCGATCCGCAAGCGTAACGTCTTGCGGGAGGTTGTTGGACTAATGATTAAAGATAAACTCGCGGGAATTGACGACGGCCCAAAACACATCCTCCAAACCTTGCTGAGGATTGGCGGATTGTTGGACCACGTCCAATAGCTTGGCGGTTTCTTCCGCGGTGGGCTTGCGCGTCAGGCAGCGAATGTAAATCGATTCGATGACCTGTTCGGGCGTTTTGCCTGCTTCAAGAAGCTTTTTGACCGTTCCACCTTGCGCGATCTTGCTCTGAGTCGTGTCGCCATTGAGCAAGTGGAGCGCTTGCGAGAGGTTCGGGTCGGTGTTGACCTCGCAGGCGCAGACAGTCTGACGCGTGGCGCGGCCGAAAGTCGTGAGGAAGTAGGTGCTGGTTTGGCCGTCGGCGATTTGCACCGCGCGGGCGCCCAGCGGCAAACCGCGGAACTTATCTTTGGTTTCCGTGACTTGGCTGATGCAGTCCAGCATCATCTCGGCCTGCACGCGGCGCACTGCGCCGTGGGCGAAGTTAAGCTCATCCTCGGCGTTGGACTCGTTACGGACCGTGCTGCGTTGATAGGCGTGGGAGTTGCAGATATCGCGCACCAGCGTTTTGAAGTCATAATTGTACTCGACTAACTTGTGGGAAAGCGTATCGAGCAGTTCAGGATTGCTGGGCGGATTGCTCACACGCACGTCGTCGACCGGCTCGACAATTCCTTTGCCAAAAAAGTGCGCCCAAATCCGATTGCTGACATTCCGGGCGAAGAAAGGATTGTCCGGAGCGGTAAGCCAGTCCGCCAACAAGGCCCGGCGGTCTTTGCCGGCCGTATCCGGCTGTTCGCCGCCGAGAAACTTGGGCGCCATGACGCGGTTCCCGACCATGTGCCGCACGTCGCCGCCGCCGCGGTTGAAGACCACCGTTTCCCGATAGTCCTCGCCACGCTTGCGGCCAATCTGCGCGAAGAACGCGGCGAAGCTGTAGTAGTCGTCCATCGTCCAGCGGTCGAACGGATGGTTGTGGCACTGGGCGCATTGGGTGCGAATGCCCATGAAGATTTGAGCCACGTTCTCGGCGGTTTTGAGCGTATCGGTTTCGATCTGATAAAAGTTCGTGGCTGGTTCCGTGAACGTACCGCCCGTGGCCGACAACAGTTCGCGGATCATCTCGTTGAGCGGCACATTGTTGGCGATCTTATCGGTCAGCCAACTGTTGTACAGATACGCCGCCTTGTAACTGACCTGGTTGCTCGACTTAATCATGAGCAATTCAGCCCACTTCATCGCCCAAATTTCCGAAAACTCCTTCCGTTCCAACAGGCGATCAACCAACTTGGCGCGTTTGTCGGAGGACGCGTCGGACATGAATTGCTGGTATTCTTCCTCGGTGGGCAGCGTGCCGGTAATGTCGAGCGAAACGCGGCGGAGGAACTCCTCATCGGTACAAAGTCCGCTGGGTAAGATGCGCAAGTTGTTTAGCTTGGCGCCGACAAGCTCATCGATGTAGTTCCCCGCGATGGCCGGAGCCGTGTATTGCAGGTTGGCCGGCAACACAATGACCTGGCTGACCACCGTATGGGTGTCGAACCGGGCCATGACGAAGGCCTCACCGCGATTGGCGGCGGTGACCAAACCCATGTCGTTCACGGGGGCCGAGTTGTCGTTATTGGACATGAACACGGCCAGGCTCGTAACGTCGCGATCACTGCCGTCCGCATACTTGGCGCGTGCAATAAACTGCTGCGTCACGTCGGAGCCTTCCATGACCGCCTTCGGCGGGAACACTTCGACTTCAACGCAAACGGACGGCTCTTGCGGGTCGGCCGGAGCGCCTTCTTTGAGCCACGTGAGCAGCGTGTGGTAATACTCGGAGTCCTTGTCGAACCGCTTGCCGCCCGTGTGGGGCACGTCGCCGCACGACTTTTCCATGAGCAGGCTGGATTCGGGGAGCGCCAGGTTGATGCGACGCGCGCCCAGTTCGCGCGTGATGCGGTAGTAGTCGCCATCGGGATCAAACCCGAAGATCGAAATCCGGAATCCGTCTTTGCCGCGCGCCGCCCCGTGGCAACTGCCCGTGTTGCAGCCAGCCCGCAAAAAGACCGGCATCACATCGGCCTTAAAGCTGACGGGAACCACCTTGGCCGAATCGGTGACGACGACGGGAATCGAGGCTTTGTGCCCTTGGTAGTCGATGTTGAGCGAGGTTTGCCCGTCGGCTACCGGGTAGAGCGTGGCGTTCTCGATGCGCGCCAGCGAGGCGTCGGCCAGGGCCACCTGGCTTTGGCTGGTCACGTCGAGCGTTACGCCGTCCTGGCGCGTGGCGACCACGACGAACTTCTGGCGGTCCTGCTGGAAGGACAAATTGACGTCCGGTGGATAGACGGCAATCCCCGTGACCGGAGACTGAGCCAGGGCCGGCGCTCCACCAAACAGTGCAACGCCCAAGGCGGCGAAAATCCAAAGGGGACGGATCACGGAATTCTCCTTCATCGCAATGGCTGGCGGGGTGGTCGAAGTGACGGCAAGGGAGTTACTGGTTCTCTTGCGTCTTTTGTAATCGCAACTGCTCCAGGCGGCTCAACACTTTCTTGGCGGGTTGCGCTGCCGGCTGGGGCGTGGGCATGGGCTTGGGTTGCGCCGCAGGGGCCGCCGCGGCCACCTTCGGCGGCAACGGTTTGTCGATACGCAACTCGCCGCCGCCCAAGGTATGAGTGATCGGCTCGTTGTTCTGGGTGAAGACGGCTCGACACAAGAGCGTCTGGTGGCGTCCTTCGCGAGCATCGGCCGCCAGTTTGACCTTGAAGGTCATGGTGGTGGCGTCTTTGTTGATCTCGACGGGTTCCGTCGTTGCACCGGCGGGAAGCCCGACTAGCTCCACTTTGCAGGCGCCTTCCCAGTCTTTCTTCTTGGTAACGTTGACGACAACATCGGTATCCTGGCCTTGTTCGCCCGCGGCTTTCACAAAAGCGAACTCGAAGAACTGGTCGGACACCTGGAGGTCAACCAACTGCGACGCCACTTCAATCGCGCCGTTGCCGACCGTGGCCGTTCCGAGAACGACGATCTTCCAGTCGCGAATTTCGGCGTTGGCGTTTGCCGTTAGCGGAATCGTCGCCTCGGTCTGCCCCTCGGCGATCTGCACCGAACCCGAGGAAGCTACGCCCGGCGGGTTGTAAAGCAGGCGGAGCGCGATTGGAGCCGTGAAGCCTTCCTTCCGCGTGGCGACCACCTTGAGGTCCATCGAACCGTGACGCACCAGGGGGACGTGCGGCTGAACGATGTCGATCTTGAAGGGGACTTCATCGATCACGACGGTAGCCATGCGGTCGGCGTCATGTCCCCATACGTCGATGTTGTTCTGCCCACGAATGAGCATGGTGCGTTGTCGCAGGTGGCCTTCCACTTTCAAGTTCGGATCGGCCGTGCGCCCGACCACATCGGCCAAGACGCCGTCAAGCGGAGCGTCTGCGGTGGCGGTGAAAACCACGGGCACGTCATTCCGGTTGCCGGCCATGGGCATGGTCTCGAAGTCCACGCCTTGGGGCAACCCCTCGATGGCCACGTTCAGGTCGCCGCCAAAGTTCGCGCGAGCCGCAGCCACCAATAAAGCAGCCCGGTTGCCGCGAGGCACGGCCAGCGTATTGGAAATGTATTGCTGTTTTTCGGGCAAAGTCATCGTCAATGCGGGAGCGACGGGCGTCACCTCAATGCGATAGACGTAGTTTTCGCCCCCCTTTTTCAAGTGGTCGGAGATCTCGATCAGCACGTCTTCGTCGGCGGGCGCCGTGATGCGAAGATAGCTGTCGGGGCCGCCGCTATCGTCGTTGCTGCCAATGCCGCCGCCGTTGGCCCGACGCACGGTGAGCACCGAGTCCAGCGGCGAACGCAACGGCGTTCGGGCGTAAACGCGCACGTCGAAGACTTGCCCCTTCTTGGCGGGAAACTTGAAGAAGTCCACATCGCCAGCTTCCTGGATAATTCCATGGGCGGCGCCTGGTCCCGTGAAGGGCGTGGCGTGCGCCGCATCGTTGTTCGGTTCGGCCTCCAAGGCGCTTTCCAAGTCGGCAACGCGAATCACATTGGCCGAGGGAGCAATGCCGTGCTCGTCCTGGGCGAACAGGTCATAATTTCCATTCGCGTCGGCGGGAATGGTAATGGTTTCTTTGCGCGGCCCCGCCGCATCGCCCAGCCACGTTACTTCCAAGGTCTGGCCCGGCTTGCCGCCCGCCGGATAAACGGCCCGCGGACGCGGGAATTCGCCAATGTGCAATCGGTACGTGCAGGCGCCGCTTCCGCCAAAGGCGCTCTCGCGTACTTCGACGATGTAATTGCCATCTTCCGGGGCAATCAGCGAGCAGACGGGGTCTTGGAGCAACAAAGCGCTGTCGTCACTACGGGCCAATTCAAAGCGTTCGCTGTTCAGGATGGCCAAGTAGGGATCAAAGAAGGTGCGACCCTGGCGAAGCCCTTCTAATTCGGCGGTTATGCGTTGGCCCTTTTTCGCGGTGATGACGTAAAAATCCTGGTCCTCGTTCTGCACAATGCCGCTCACGGTCACTCCGGCCTCGATGGGCTGGGGAGCCGCGAAGTCGTTGTTTGGCTCCACTTCGGCCACTTCGGGAAGGGCGCCGACCGTGAAGGTCATTAGGTTGCTAATGCCCGACGCGGTTCGCACGCGCACGGCGTGAATTCCCATACGACAATCCGGCGCAATCCGCAACTTGGCTTTGAACTGATTGTCCTTGGGCTCTTCGACCGATAGCACTTCTACGCCCGGTTGGTAAAGCATCACCTGTTGTGCGTCGGCCAGCCGAGAGCCGGAGAACGTAGCCTCGGCTTCCGTTCCCCGCTGAAAGCCCTGCGGCGCGATCACGCTTAGCGCCGGTTGAGCCGACTGCGCGGCCGAAACGATTAGCAAAGCGCCAGTCAAGCTGGCGAGAACGCAAAGTGAGGCGCGAGAGGTCAGTCGCATGGCGTACGTGGAGGTGAGTAGCGGTATCGCAGCAGGCGCGCGAACCAGGTGGGACTGCGGTGCGGTTTAGTTTTGATGCTAATCGAAAGCCGCGCGAGGACAAGCCAGCGGGCCGCGGATTCCGACGTACCGACTTCACCGATCTAGCGCGGGACGTAGACGAGCACTCTCCCGCGCATGGACGATTTGAAAAATCGTCCCGCAACTAGGGCGGTCCCGCCGACCGCCCTTGAATTCTTCCAAAGGCGACGCAATCAGGAGATCAGCGGCGTCAGCAACTTGCCGCCGTCAATGATCTCGATCGGCCGATCGCCGGGCGCCATCAGTTCTTTGTCGGCGATGATGCCCATTTGGTGGTAAACGGTCGTCATCAGGTCGGTCGGGAAGACCGGATCGCTTTCCGGCTCGGCGGCCGTGGGATCCGACGCGCCGTAAATCGCGCCGCCCTTGATTCCGCCGCCCGCCAGCATCACGCTGAACACCTTCGGCCAGTGGTCGCGGCCAGCCGTGTTGTTGATCTTGGGCGTGCGGCCGAACTCGCTGGAGACCATGACCAGCGTTTCTTTGAGCAGGCCCGTCCGGTCCAAGTCGCGAATCAAAGCTGCAAGGGCTTGGTCGAACCGAGGCATCTGGTTCTTCATGCCGCGCGTGATGCCGCTGTGCATATCCCAGCCGCCATAGGTCAAGGTGACCAGGCGCACGCCGGCCGCGGCCAGGCGACGAGCCATGAGCATACGTTGGCCGGCGTCGTTGCGGCCGTACTCGTCGCGGAGAGCGGCCGGTTCAGCGTCGATGTCGAACGCTTCACGGGCTTCTTTGGCGCTAATGAGGCTGTAAGCGCGTTCGTAGAACGTGTTCATGGCGCCGACGGCGTCCGACTTGTCCTTCTGCGCGAAGTAGGCGTTCACCGCCTCCAGCGCCGAGCGGCGGCGCACGAAGCGGGCGTCATCCACGCCGTTCGGCAAAGCCAGATCGCGCACCTTGAAGCCGTTGGACGCCGGATCGGAGCCGAGGCTAAAGGGCGCGAACGACGAACTCAGATAACCTGGCCCCGCGTACTCATTGGGCATGTTGGGAATGCACACGTACGGCGGCAGGTTGTTGCGCGGTCCGTACTCGTGGCTGATGACGCTTCCAATGCTGGGGTAATTCAGCGCGGGACTCGGACGGTAGCCCGTGAACATGTTATGCGTGCCGCGCTCGTGAGCGGCCTCGCTGTGGGTCATCGAACGAATGATGGCCACTTTGTCCATGAGCTTGGCCATCTGGGGGAGGGTCTCGCTGACCCATTCGCCAGTGTTCGTCTTGATGGCCTTCATCTCGCCCCGGTATTCGATGGGGGCGAATGGCTTGGGATCCCACGATTCCTGATGCGCCGAGCCGCCAGGCAGGAAGATGTGAATGATGCTCTTGGCTTTCGCTTCGATGAAGTCGTAGTGCTTCTGCTCTGCGCGCGCCTGCTCGACCTGCAACAGTTGAGCTAAGCTCAACCCAATGCCGCCGGCAGCGCCTACCGTCAGGAAGCCGCGCCGACTTAGACGGTTACCCTTACATCTCATGACGGATCTCCAAAGCAAGTAAGGCCTCCCAGCGGCGGGATGCCGCGCGGGAGGAGGATGGAAGCAAAAAACATGCCTGTACCGCGCTCTCGCCGTCCGCCGTGCTGGTTGGCACATAAAGGTAGGCGGTTTCTGGGAGAGGCGGGGGTGATGGCGGGTTTGGTAGGGAGGGTGTTGGTCGTTCGGCTTCCAACTGATGAATGAACTTTTATCAGAGGGATGATAACCGCACCGCTCCTCATTGTCAATTTATGAACCGCGTCGCCAGAAAGAATTCAAGAAAAAACAGCCGCGTCGTGCTTTCCCGGCTTATACCGGCAACGACGCGGCGCGTGTTTGCTGATTGAACTGAGCGGGCCGCCCGGATCCCTCGGGTGGCTTTGAAATGACGCAACGGCTTACGGGGACTCCGGTTCGGGCAGCATGTCTAATTCTTCGCGGAGCACCAGGACATCGGGCGGCGCCTCGATTCCCAGACGCACTTTATCTCCCGAAACGCGGACGATCGTAATTACGACCGCGTCTCCTAGTTTGAGGCGCTCGCCCTCGCGGCGGGACAAGACCAGCATCGTCAACCTCCCTGTTTCGGATTGGAATGAGCGGATGGTTCCGAGCGGTCATGCCGCGACCGGAGCAAGCGTGGCGACCGACGCCAGATGCGTCTTCGACAACTTCTCGCCCGTGGGACCGTAAAACAAAACGGAGTTGCGATCCGTTTCCCAGATGGCTGTTAACCGCACGCTACGAGGCCCGTGCAGGCAAAAATACATGCCGCACGGCTTGCCGCTACGAACGAGAATCCGCTCCGTCAAGGGAAAAGCGCCGACGACCAAATCGTGATGACTACAGAGGGTTTCGTAAACGTACTGCCGCAGATCCGCAAGTCCTTTCAACTCCAACATCTGACTGTCCATGGGGGCAAACTCCGAGTGGGCATGAAGGTTCGCGTTCGTGGGGGAGAGACGCGGAACCTGGGGGGCTTAGGTGGGCAAGTGTGAATATCGGCACTCGGATGGATATTTCTTTGCGCAACAAATCGCAAGGAACAGAGTTCGCCGACAAGATGGGTTGTACCGAGCCCCGCGCTTTGGTTCATGGCCCGGCAATCGAAACGACCACCCGCCGATAGCTGGTGAGCGCGGGACGGCCGTTGTCGGTTACTTCCAAAATGACGTGCACCGTTTTCGCGGCGCTATCGCCTGGCAAGTGCAATATCGTTTTGGGCGCGGTGGCGCGGGGAACCTCGATGCGGCCTTGGTACGAGCCTGCCTCGGGATAAATCCACCAGCGGTAGGATAGCGCGTCGCCATCGGGGTCGGTCGAACCGGAAGCGTTCAAAGCAAGCTCGCCGCCGGCTTGCGCGTTACGGTGAACAATGCCGCGCGTGGCGTCGTCGGCAAACACCGCATTGGGCGGGTGGTTCGCCTCGGAAGTTGATTGGACGCACCAATCCAAGCGGGCCTGAAAGCCAGCCTGAAAAGCGGGCCGCCAACGCCACACGGTGGTGCGCGCATCGGAGGTGTCTCCCACGGTGTCGAGCGCATCACGAAAGAGGCCCTGCCCGACAGGACGGAAACGGCCGCCCCATCCACCCCATTCAGGATGTGCAGGATCGTGCAAGCCGTTCGGCAGGAAGTAGAGCCAGGATGGCGTGTCACCCTCTTTTAAGGCCGAGTGTGGATTGGGGGCCGTCCACGTTTGGTTCGGGTATAACGCTCCCAACGGGCCGTGGCCCTGGCGCACGTGCGACTCCAGCCAGGCTTGCGAAGTAAGCGTTTCGTCGCCCCCCAGGTACATGCCGCGAAACGCCCCGGTGCGTTTGTCCCGCCCCGGTTCGGCGGCAGCAAGAATGTAAAACAAATCAGGGAAGTTCTGGAAAATCCAGGTTTGTAGTCCGTCCTGATCGGCGATGTCGTACACGCGGATTTTTGCGAGGAAAGACTTGAGTTCTTCGGGACTCCGGTCGTTGCGCACGCGCCATAGGGCTTGGGCGAGATCGGTCTGACCGCCCCAAATGGCGATGCAGACCGGACGCGGGTCGGGCCGATCCACCACGCGAATGATCCACTGCGAGGCTTCCGTGTCGTGCTCCGCGCCCAGGGCGTTCACGCCACGGTCGGGATTCCCCGCTTTGACGCGATCCAGCAAGTGCGCCGCGGTGGGGTAGCCCGGTGCATGCTTGGAAAGATTGTCTCGCACGGCGCCGTAAGCTTCGACGACCCGGCGGATCAACTGCGGTTGAACGACCTTCTTCTTCAACTCGCCGGGCGTGCCTGACGCCGAGGCGATAAGTCCTTCGATTTCAAATTCGTTGGCGTAGGTCAGGAGCCGGACCAGCGACTGTTGATCGTCGGGATCGCCGCCAATATCGGTGGTGATCAGCAAACGGGGCCGCGTGTCGGCCGCTTGGGCATCGCTCATCGCGATGGCCGAACCAACAAGGAGTAGGAAGGCAATGCGCATGGGCGCCACAAGCGGGTGACGTGGGGCCGGCATCCAGCATTCTATGGATAGAATGGCTGGCGGCAACAATCGCTTCAAAGTTTGAAACAATGGTTTTCCGCCCAGGTATGCGCCGCGAAACCGCAAACGATATCGCTAGCGGTTTCGCGGCGCAACGGTCCATAAAGAGACGAAAATCGCAACGTGCGGAACCACTGTTCCAGCTTGCCATTCTCTGGACTATGGCAGGCTGGAAGCCTGCCCCACGCGAGGACCAACCCGCGCCGAGAGTTACGCGCCCTTCTTCATGGCGGCGTATTTTTCGTACTCCTGCGAGACGCGGCCTTCTTTTTCGTCGCCCTGGTGGAATAAAACGCGATACCGCAGCGTCAGCGTCTCGCCCAGTTGGATCGTGTGAGAACCGTCCGCGTTCTTGTCGCCCGTGAAGTCCTGCACGCCAAACGGGTTCGCCGCGAACAGGCCATAAGTGCGCACGTGCCAATAGGTGGGAAAGCGGAAACTGCTGGGATGGTTAAAGATGGCGATGCCCATCGTTTCGCCTTCCACGGGGCCGTGATAATCGACCCACGGGGCGCGCTTGCCCCAGGCTTCGCCGTCGGTCTGCCCTTCGCTGTTGACGATCTTGCCGCCGAGCTTGGCGTCGACTTGCATGGTTCCGGCCGTCGCCAAAGAGAACGTGCCTTCTTTGGTGTCGCCAAACGTGAGCTTTCCTTCGCTGGCCTTCAACGTAATGTCAAAGTCGATCCAGCGGCGGTCGCCGTCGGCGCCAAACACCAGCGTGCGTTCGTCTTCGCAAACCTTCTTGCCGTCGGGGCCGATCCAGTCGTTGCGGGTGACGATGGTCGCCTGGTCGCCGCCTTCGACCTTGATGAATTCCCGATGCACGATGTCGCCGTGGTTGGCGTTCTCATGCCAGAAGTGGACGCCGTTCACATTGTCGTGGGTAAACCAGAACGAGCGTTGATGAATGTGCCCTTTGTGCTCGTGCGGCTTCGCGTCTTCGATCGGATGGGCGCGGGTCATCGCCTTGCCGCCCGGCCCAATCACCGGATACAGAACCGGTTTGGCGCCCGATTTCTTGATGTACTTGGTAAACAATTTGCCATCGACCAGCACCGTGACGCCTTCCTCGTCCTGCTGGACGGCGATTTTTTCGGCGTGAACCGACGTGGATAGGGTGAGAAGGGACATGGTCAGCACGAAGTAGCGGAGTTTCGGCATGGCGGCGTTCCCAGGCGAGATTGGTAGAGGCCGGGCGGGAGCAAGTCGCACTCCGCCCGTAATTTCCACCATATGGTAATCGCTGGAAAACCGCTTCGCCACCTCCGGCCGAAGCGGTGTACGGCCGTTGTTTTTGGCGAGCGTCCGGCGTGCGCCGGACGATGGCGTCGGTCAGTTGGTCTTCTTGGCGGTGCGCGCCGGCCATTTCAGATAAACGCCCGGTTCGACGTGTTTGAACGTGCTGAGGTAGCTGTCGGCTTCTTCGATTCGTTTCTGGTCCGACGGCAAGACCCGCCACGTAAACAGATGCTTGCTGCGGACCTCGGTTTCTTTGTCGAAAACGGCGCGCGGGTGCATGGTCTTGATCACTTCGCCGGGAATCAGCCCGCGCGACTCCAATTGCGCGTTCAGCTCCATGCGGGCGAAGGGCGGCATGTTGCCGAAGCGGACCCCGTTCATGCGCGCGTACCAGTCGGCAAAGTTGCGATACCGCCGCACCACGCCGTCGTTAGGAGGCGCCACGGCCGAGGGGATCGCCGCGTATTGAAGGCGCTTGCTGGCCAGCGTGACGCGCTGGGTGCTGGGATCGTGCCGCACGTCGAACGAGGGATTGGCCAGGAACCGAATGTCCTCGTCCCGCGATTGCGTGGCCTGCGCTTGGATGGCGGCCGTGAATTGGAGGAGTTGCTCGCAGGTCAGGGTGGCCTGCTCGCGGCGGTCGGGCGCCAGCAGCAGGAAGCGTTCTCCCTTGACGTCGTAAATGATGATCTCCTTCGGTTCCTCGTACATGAAATCGTAGACCCGGCCGCCGACGAACAACGTCAGGTACTGAGCCGCCGGGGCCGATTTTTCGCGGTTATCGAGAAACACATCGGTCTCGACGCGGAAATCCTGCCCCCAGGCCGCAGTCGTCCCGATCAACACGGCCCAAGCCATCGCCGCGATGGGCGTTAGTCGCATAACAAAGCCTCCTCGCATCGTGGGAACACGGTTTCGCGGGGGAGGATACGCGAAACTCGTCGCCTTGGTCTATGGCGAACTCGCTGTTTTGTGCTTTTTTCCGAACAATTTCTCTTTTAGAATGTGCGGTTTCGTGGGCGGATGGTTGCCGCTCCGTTACCTCCTGACCTTTCTTGCGCGAATTCAATGATCCCCGCACGGTTGAGCATCATGATGTTTCTCCAGTTTTTCATCTGGGGATCGTGGTACGTCACAGCCTATCTTTTTCTAGGGAAAATCGGGTTTGGCGGCCCACAAATTGGTTGGACGTACTCGGTCGGCCCAATCGCGGGGATGCTTTCGCCGTTTGTGGTAGGCATGGTGGCCGATCGTTTCTTCGCCACGGAGCGCGTCCTGGGAACCTTGCACATCCTGGGCGGAGCGGCCATGTTTTGCGCGGCGGCGATGATGGGTGGTTTCGAACCCTTGCCGTTGACGATCGCGGGGACATCGATCGATATTCCTTCGTTCGCGACGAGCGACGAGCCGGCCAGCCCCGCAGTGATCAACTTGTTTTTCTTTGCCCACATGTTGTGCTTTTATCCGACGCTGGCGCTCACCAACTCGCTGGCGCTGCATAACATGACGGACTCCGAGAAACAATTCCCGTTGATCCGCGTTTTTGGAACGATTGGCTGGATCGTGGCGGGCGTATTTGTGAGCTGGCAAACGTGGGACGCGGCCGTCAACTTGTTTTATCTGGCGGGCTTGTCGGCGGTGGTCATGGGGATTTACAGCTTTACGCTTCCGCATACGCCGCCGCCGGGCAAGGGCAAAGCGATTACCACGCGTGAATTACTCGGGTTGGACGCGCTGGGCATGTTGACCAGGCCGTCGTTTTTGGTGTTCATGCTTAGCTCGTTCCTGATCTGCATTCCGCTGGCGTTCTACTACCAAATGGCGGCGAAGTTTGTGGATCACGCCGGTTTGGCGAACCCGGCATTCAAGATGTCGTTTGGCCAAATGTCGGAAGTGTTCTTTATGGCCGTCATGCCGTTGTTCTTTGCCCGGTTAGGCGTCAAGTGGATGCTCTTTGTCGGTATGTTGGCCTGGGTGGTGCGGTACGCGCTCTTCTCGCTTGGAGCGCCCGACGGAGTCGCATGGATGGTGATCCTGGGGATTGTGCTTCATGGCATCTGCTACGATTTCTTCTTCGTGACAGGGCAGATCTACACCGATAAAGCGGCGCCTTCGCACATCCGGGCGCAGGCGCAAGGCATGCTCGTGTTGTTCACGCTCGGTTTGGGAATGTTTATCGGAGCACAGGTCGCGGGATGGACTGAAGCCGCGTTTACCGCCGAGAACGTTGAAACCTTGAACGCGCAGGCTCAGGAAATCGGGACGCAGATCATCGCGCTGGAGAAACAAGGCGCGACCGACGGAGCCAGTAATGAGCAACTCGCTCAATTGCGCGATCAGCGCAGTGAACTCCTGCTTCAAACCATTGACTGGCAAATGGTCTGGGGGATCCCGGCCGTTGGCGCGGCGATCATTATGATCATGTTCGCGCTGACCTTCCGCGACACGACCCAACCGGATCAGGTCTCGCAAGGCGAGGTTGCCAAGTCGCAGGCGGTGGAGAAAAACCCCTAGTTCGGTTTCATGTAGATAGCTGTTCAATCGACGCCCGGGTGGCTGGCGGCGGAACCTGAGCGACGCCAGCGATTTTCGGTGAAGTGTTGGGGCGTCGTCGCCTGGCGACCCATGCAAGCCGAACTGGTGCAGTCGACGCAGTTGCCGGATGGATTGCGCGAGGTGCGTCTGGCCCACCGGGCCGATCCGGTCCTGTTCATGCTGGAACTGGCGACCTATTCCGAACGCCGCGTCGCCTCGCAAGCGGCCCGCGATGCGTTGGTCCGGTTGGAGCGCGGCGAACTGCCCGAAGTGCTTGGGATTGTCTTATGTACTAAAGGGAACCTCGTCGTCGCGGACTCGTTGGAGCTGGAACGCCGTAATGCCTTGACGCGGAATTTGGTTTGATACTTTGCCGGCGTCGATCGGCGAAAAACTTCAGGCGATTCAAACAAAAGACCGGTTGGAAGCACACTTCAAGCAAGCGCTGCATTGCCCCGACGTGGCGACCTGTGTCGCCGCGATGGAACACAAGGATTAACCCATCAGGAGAAGGCGCGCATGCAACTCGCGGCCGCGGACAAAGGGGCAGGGCGTCGCCAATTCCTTCTCGGACTGGCGACGTGGGTCTTCGCATGTCTTCCTTCAATCGTCTTGGCCGAGCCGTTCCATGTCGGTTTCGGCGAAATCGACATTACGCCGGAGCTTCGCGACGATCAGCCGGTGTGGTTGGCGGGGTACAGCCACGGGCGCAAAGCGACCGGCATTCACGATCCGCTCATGGCGCGCTGCGTCGTGCTGCGCGACGGGGCGCGCAAAATTGCCTTGGTCTCGGTCGATCTGATCGGATTGCAATACACGGAAACGACGCGGATTCGCGCCGCCTTGCCGGACTTCGATTATGTGCTGGTGTCCAGTACGCACAATCACGAGGGGCCGGACGTGATCGGAATTTGGGGACGTACGCCGGTAACGCGGGGCGTGGATAACGATTACCTGACGTTGATCGTCGAACACGTGACAAAGGTCGTGCGCGCCGCCGAGCGGCAATGGGTCGAGGCGACGGCCGCCTACGGCACGGCCGAGAACGAGAATCTCCTTCGAGATAGCCGGCGGCCGTATGTGGTGGATGGCATGTTGCGCGCGCTGGTCTTTCGCCGCTCGGACCAGACGTCGCCCGTGGGCGTGGTGGTCCAATGGAATTGCCATCCCGAGGCGCTGGGTTCGAAGAACACGCTTCTCACGGCCGACTTCCCCTGGGCGACTGTCGCGGCCTTGAAAAAGCAATACCGCTGTCCGGTGGTGTACTTCAGCGGCGCCGTGGGAGGATTGATGGCCCCTCCCGGCGGCCGTTTCCAGAACAGTCGCGGCGAGACGTTGCACAGCGGACAATTCGAGTTCGCGAGGTTCTACGGCGAGCAGGTCGCCGAACTTGCCGCCCAAGCCATCGATGCGGCAACCCCCATTTCCCTCGCGCCCATGACCGTCTCGGCCAAGATGATCGCCGTTCCCTTGCAAAACCCGATGTACGGCGCCGCCCGGTCGATCGGCGTGTTGCAGCGCACCGCCCGCCGCTGGACTGGCGAGGCGGAGCGTCCGGGCGAGTTGGTCGGCCTGCTCGATCGCGATCAAAGTTCGCTAGCCGTGGAAACCGAAGTCGCGTATCTCCAACTTGGAGAACTCGACGTGGCGGCGATTCCCGGTGAACTCTATCCTGAATTGGTTTATGGGCGTTTCGAGGATCCTGCTGACCCGCATGTCGAATTTCCCGAAGCGCCGTTGGAAAAGCCCGTGACAAAGATCCTGCCCAGCGACCGTTGGATGCTGCTGGGTTTGGCCAACGACGAAATCGGGTACATCATCCCGAAACGACAATGGGACCAGGCGCCTCCGTTCGCCTATGGGCGAAGCCAGAGCCAATACGGCGAGATTAACCGTTGCGGTCCCGAGGTCGCGCCGCTGCTGATGCAGGCTTTGGAGAATCGGGTGCGAGAGGCCGCACGCGCGCCCCAAGGCGATTGATCGTCCGACGCGGTTATCGCACAGGCGGCAACAACCGAGGCAATTCATCGGGCGTGGGGGCATTGCCCCAATGGTCCCCGTCGGCCGAGTCAGCGGTGGAAGGCAAAGGCGCCCCCGCCCGGGGTGCGGGCGCTTCATGCGCCGGCGACGGCATCCGGTGCGGCGGTTCACTCGCCGTGGAGGCGGGCGAAGCAACGACCGGGGCGGCGGCGACTTGACTCGTCGCCGTAGTAAGCTGCGCCAGGAGCGTCGCGGCGGGCGTCAAACGCGGATCCACCGTCAAGGCCCGTTGCAAGATCGGAACGGCCTCTTGCGTGTCGCCGCGCTGCGAGAGCAAATAGCCGAGATTGTAATGCCCCACGGCCTCCCCATGAGCCGCCACCAGGTGCGTAAGCGCCTGATCGGAACGCCCCATTTCGACCAGAACCGTCGCCAGGTTGTTGCGGTACAGCACGCTTTCGGGTTGCAATCGGACCGCTTGCTCCAGCGAACTTGCCGATTCGTCCCAGCGGTCTTGCCGCGCGTAGCATAGGCCCAAGTCGTTGTAGGCGGCTGCCTCGCGCGGATGGGCGGCAATGGCCAGTCGATAAATTTCGCCTGCCCGGTCGAGATTGCCCGCACGATCGTGCATTCGCGCGTAATGCACCAGATAATCCAAGTCGTCGGGAGCCGCCTGGAGCGCTTGTTTGTAAAGTTCGTCGGCCTTGGTGAAGTTCCCCTGGCTTTCGTGCAATCGCGCCGATGCGTAATAAATGGATGGCCCGACTTGGGTGGGCGTATTGGAGAGACTCAACGGGTCTTCGGCGGGGACCACCTTTGGCTCGATCGTTAACGCGTCTTTGGTCTTCTCGACCGCCGAACTAAATGCGTTGCCAAGAGTTCCGGTGACCGTGTTTCGACGCGCGCCCACCGCCGAGGGGGACTGGTAACTGGGCTTGGGAAATCCCTGGTCGCCGCCATCGTACTTGGCGATTGCCGCCAAGGCGCCGCTGCTATCTCCCGCCGATGCCGATGCCGGGGGCGGCAGATCCATGCTGTTGTTCCACGGCGAACGCCCCGCGCAACCGGAAGACGAAGCGGCCAGTGATAATAGTACAGCGCCGGTGATTCGCGTACGTCGCTTCACGCTACCCCCTCCGTGTAGGCACAAGTCGCCCTCCGGAACCGACCTCCCGTGACGCAGTCCCGTTTCTTCTTCATCGGTCGATGATCGTCGCCGATTGAGGTTCGATGACCGGCATCGCACAGTTTACGCCGGGAGCAGCGATTGCACCCTCCGCAAGTGTGTATTGTTTCCGCCGTGGAGATGCAAAACGACGTGCTGCGCCATAAGGCGTAGAATCCGCACTTCGGCAACGCGGTCAAGGAATGGGGCGCCGTTTTAATCCCCGACCGAGCTCGGCACGGCTGCCCCTGTAGGCCGAAACGCCTCTAATGTGCCCGCGCGAAGCTCCTTCAAATGGAGCGTCCAAGACGAGATCGTGCGTCCGGGTTTCCCGAAGTTTTGATGCAAAATCCGAAGGGAGTCCCGGCCAACTACTTCGTCCACAATGGCCGTATGGTGCGGCATGGTGGTGCGGTTGCTCGGAGATTGGAAGACCGCGTTTTCCAGTTGGAGGATATCGCCCGGCAGCAGCGCCTCGCGGCTTCCCAGTTTTCGTCCAAAGTCGTAAACGCCATTGCGCTTGGCGCCGGCCGCCGCCAACGCTTGGGCCGCGGCCGTCCAACATTCGCCGTTTCCAATCGGTTTTCCTAGAGACTGCCGCACGAACTCAACCACCTTCTGGTTAAGCGCCGGGGTGTTGTTCGCCGCTTTCACGACGGGGGGAGTCAAGGTTGCTTGTCCGAGCGATTCGGGTTGGCGTCGCTGGGGATCGAACCGAGAGAAGCGCACGAGCAGCGCCTGGCGCTGGAGGTGCATGGTCGCCAGCAGGAGTTGGGGAAATTGCGTTTGGCTTTTCCAACGCTTTGCGTCCAAGGCCGAGAATGTTTGGGGCGACTCCGTAAGCCAATCAAACCCTTCCGTTCCGTTGGCGTCGGTCGCTGCCAAACCCTTGGCGGCCAACAGGGTTGTTAATTCTGCTTGAATTGCGGCCGAGAGTCGCCACGGCCATTGGTAACCAGTTTGATCGCGAACGGCGACGAGCGTCGGTTGCGCTTCCAGTTCACTTGCCAGCTTGGCCACGGGTTCGCGCAGCGCCCCCTCTAGCGCGGGAAACTCGGCACGGGCCACGGTGGCGCCAAAGATGATCCCTGCGGTAAGGAAAACTCGCAATATCATCGGGGAGACCTCGAACGAGAGTTAATGGAGAAGAGAAGCGCCCATCGCGACGGCGGGATGGACAGCTCCCTGAACGAAGGGTCATCTTACCCCATCCAGGGCGCCAGGAAAACTCACCCGGCGCCATGCGACGGCAATGACAAATTGCGAAACATCGCGGCGTTACGAAGTTGGGCGCAAAAAAACACCGGGGGCAGGCATCTTTCCGGTCGCTCGCGTGCAGGACTGCAATTGCGAAAACCGGAAAAATACCCGCCCCCGGGGCAAGTCTTCAAATCAACCGTCCAAGGCCTGCTGCCGCTTGGTTACGCGTTTTCCAGCGCGGCTTGCGCGGCGGCCAGACGGGCAATGGGCACGCGGAAGGGAGAGCAGCTAACGTAGTTCATCCCCGCGCGGACGCAGAACTTGACGCTTTTGGCCTCGCCGCCGTGCTCGCCGCAGATGCCAATCTTCAAGTCCGGGTTGGTTTCGCGGCCTCGTTCGATTCCCCACTCCACCAACAGACCGACTCCCGCCTGGTCCAGCGATTGGAAGGGGTCGTCCTTGAAAACGCCCGCTTTCTTCTCGTCCACATAATCGGGGAGGAAGCGGCCGGCGTCGTCGCGCGACAGGCCCATCGTCATCTGCGTCAAGTCATTGGTGCCGAAGCTGAAGAACTCGGCCACCTCGGCGATTTCATTCGCCAGAAGCGCGGCCCGCGGAACCTCGATCATGGTGCCCACCATGTAATTCACCTTGGCGCCGTTCTCTTTGATGATCGAGTCGGCCAGTTTCTTCGTGCGGTCCGCCAGAATGGCCAGTTCTTTCTTGTCCAGCACCAGGGGAATCATAATCTCGGGCAGCACCTTGATCCCTTCCTTCTTGCACTTGACCGCCGCCTCGATGATGGCGCGAACCTGCATGTCAAGAATTTCAGGGTAGGTGATGCACAACCGGCAACCGCGGTGGCCAAGCATGGGGTTGGCCTCGTGCAGTTGCTCTACGCGGTGCTTGACCTTCTCAAAGGGCACGCCGATCCGCTTGGCCAGATCGCGTTGCTTAGGCTCCTCGTGCGGCACGAACTCGTGCAACGGCGGGTCGACCAGGCGGATCGTCACCGGGTAGCCGGCCATTGCCTTGAAGATGCCGTAGAAGTCGTCACGCTGGAATGGCAACAACTTGGCCAGAGCCGCCTGGCGGGCTTCCAGCGTGTCGGCGACGATCATTTCTTGAATGGCCTGCCGACGCTCTTCGGTATCGAAGAACATATGCTCGGTGCGGCACAAGCCGATGCCTTCGGCGCCCATGCGGATGGCGTTCTCGGCGTCGTAGGGCGTATCGGCGTTGGTGCGAACTTTGATGGTCCGCGTCTGGTCCACGAACTTCATGATCGTCTGGTAAGCGTCGGGCAATTCCGGCTTGACCAGCGGCAACTCGCCCACGTAGACCACGCCGGCGCTGCCGTCGAGCGTCAGGAAATCGCCGTGCTTGACGACCTTATCGCCCACGGTGAATTGCTTCTTGGTGTAGTCGATGCGGATCGCCTCGCAGCCGACGATGCAGCACTTGCCCCAGCCGCGGGCAACCACCGCCGCGTGGCTGGTCTTGCCGCCCGTGGCCGTAAGAATGCCCTGCGCGACGTGCATGCCGCCCACGTCTTCGGGGCTGGTTTCCTTGCGGACCAGGATCAACTTCTTGCCCGATTGGGCCAACGCTTCGGCTTCTTCGGCGGTGAACACCACCTGCCCCGACGCGGCGCCCGGCACGGCGTCGATACCCGTGGCGATCTGGGCCTGTTCCAACCTTTTCTTATCGATGGCCGGGTCGATCACGGGGTAGAACAGCCGCTCGATGTCTTCCGGCATGATGCGTTGAATGGCCTCTTCCTTGGTAATGAGCCGCTCCTTGACCATGTCGGCGGCAATGCGGAACGCGGCCGCGGGCGAGCGCTTGCCGGTCCGGCACTGGAGCATGTAGAGCTTTTCGTCCTCGACGGTGAATTCGAGGTCCTGCATGTCCTTGTAGTGCCGCTCCAGGATCTTGCGCACTTCGTAAAGCTGCTTGTTGGCCTTGGGTAGCAGGCGTTCCAGTTCGGCCAGCTTGATCGGCGTGCGGATGCCCGCGACCACGTCTTCGCCCTGGGCGTTAATGAGCATATCGCCATAAAAGACGTTCTCGCCCGTGTTGGGGTCCCGCGTGAAGCAGACCCCGGTGCCCGAGTTATCGCCCTTGTTGCCGAACACCATTTGGCAGATGTTGACCCCAGTGCCATTCAGGCCCGAGATCTTTTCCACGCGGCGGTAGGTGACGGCCTTTTCCGCCATCCAGGAGCCGAACACCGCCCCGATGGCGCCCCACAGTTGCTCCTTGGGGTCTTGCGGGAACGGCTTGCCAGTCTTTTCCTTGAAGAACGCTTTGAATTGGTTGCACAGTTCCTTGAGCGACTCGGCGGGAATGTCGGTGTCGTTCGCGACCCCCAGGTAGTGCTTCAGGTCGTGGAGCATGGCCTCCATCGAGTCCTTGGAGAGGCCGATGACCACCGTCGAGTACATCTGGATGAACCGGCGATAGGCGTCGTAAGCGAAGCGCGGGTTGTTGGTCTTCGCCGCCAACCCCTCGACCGATTGATCGGTCAGGCCCAGGTTCAGCACGGTCTCCATCATGCCGGGCATGGAGCGCGCGGCGCCCGAGCGAACCGAGACCAGCAAGGGGTCCTTGGGATCGCCCAGCTTCTTGCCCGCCACCTTTTCCAGTTTGGCCAAAGCCTTATCAACCTGCTCATCCAGCCCGGCGGGAAACTTCCGGCCTTGTTCGTAGTACTCGGAGCAGGCTTCGGTCGTTATGGTGAAACCGCCAGGGACCGGCAGGCCAATGTTGGTCATTTCCGCCAGGCCGGCGCCTTTGCCGCCAAGTAGTTCCTTTTGGTGACCTTTCCCCTCCGCTTTGCCGCCGCCAAAAAAGTAGACATACTTCGTGCCGGTGGCTTTGCCTTTCGGGGCTGATGAACGCGCGGTGGAGCCTTTTGAGGGGGTAGTCGTCTTGGTTTTCGTGGTGCGGCTGTTGGCCATAAAGAATCCTAAGTGGTTGATTTTTCGGGTTTTTCCAATGGTTTTGGAGTGTATCAGGCATGGGAAAAACCGTCAATGAAGGGACTGCCGTCCAGCGGCAAGCCCAACCAGGAAAAGCACCGCCAGGGGGCAAGGAACACGGAGTGAATGGGGAACGGCACGAACGATGGTGAACGAAGAAGACCCGATCGAACACGATCCGACCGACGAAGCGCCTTCCATCGACATTTTTCGGGTGGGCGTGATCTTGGAGGCGGGCCTGGCGTTGGTCGCGGCGGTTGTGGGTTGGATGGTCGGCTTCAATCCGACCGCGACAATCGAACTCACCCGGGACGCGCTGCCTGGACACGCCCAGGCCGCGGGGTGGGGCGTTGCGGCCACCTTGCCGCTGGTGCTCTTGATGTGGCTGTTGGACCGCTACCCCGTGGGTCCCTTGAAGGGGTTCAACCGGATGGTGGAAGAGCAAGTCACGCCGTTGTTTTTCAATTTGACCACCGAACAGATGGCCCTGCTGTCGATCGCCGCGGGCATGGGCGAAGAAACCTTGTTCCGCGGTCTCTTGCAGGCTGGCCTGGCGGATTGGATCGGTTCGCCGCGGGGAGTTTGGATCGCGTTGGCCGTGGCCTCGGTTGTGTTCGGATTATGCCATTTCCTCACCACGACCTACTTCGTGCTGACGACGGTTATTGGCGTGTACCTCGGCGCCTTGTTTTTGTGGACCGACAACCTGTTGGCGCCGTTGGTGACGCACGCGCTCTATGACTTCCTTGCGCTCAATTACTTGGTGCGTGGGCGCGGGAAAAAATCGGGCAGTGGGACCTGAGCCTGAGAACCACGGCGGCTCAGAGATTGTGGATTTTTGGTAGGTCCCGTCCAGCAGACGGGACCGACCAAACGTTCAGGGCCGCTCTTAAGCGGCCATTGTCCGCCAGGGCGGAGAAGCGACTTGGGGGAAACACCACGCTCCGTTGGCGCGGAATTTGCGGCCTTGCTACGGAACGGGTAATCGTGTCCGCCGCTTCACGCCGCGGACGACGCTCCTCGTATTCCAATTGCTTAGGAGACGAAACAATGGACAGGTGCGAAGTTTGCGGAAACGAATACGACAAAGCTTTTACCGTCACCCTGGGAAATGAGTCGCACACCTTCGACTCCTTCGAATGTGCGATTCATGCATTGGCGCCCGTGTGCGGCCATTGTGGCTGTAAAGTGATTGGCCACGGGATCGAACATGAGGGCGACATCTTTTGCTGCGCCCACTGCGCCGAGCACGCGGGCGTCAGCGGCGCCGTTGACCGCGTGTGATGCCGTTGGCCTCGTGATTCCGATGAGCCGGCAGGTTCAAGCGCCAGCCGGTAAACGCATTGGATCTTTCGAGCCGACGGAGCCTCGCGGAGGATCATCGACTCGCCCGCCTTGCCGGTCCCGTTGCGCCCTGACGGTGCTTTGCCGACCTGCATGGGGGTTGTGCACTCTGGTTATTCGCCAAGGGGGCACTTTTCCACAACCATACGAAGCGACGCGACGCGATCGAACGATAATTCCCATTCACCGTTTGCCGGCCCCGTCAGAACGTCGTGCGGAATTTTCCCGCTCCAACGTCCCAGGCGGTCGTCCTCGTTGAATGTTTGCTCGTTCAGCTCGAACTCCAGCGATGCTTGCACGCCCACATCTTCACTGATCCCGGCGGCTACGGCAAACCGCGGCCGAGAAATCATGGCAAACGCCTGTTTGGCGATGTCGGTGTCGCTATCCAGGACCAGAATCGTGAACTCATCGCCGCGTTCCGGGTTGTAGGCGAACGGCCGGGGCATCAAGACATTCCACTCCGGCGCGTAGGAATCGGCGATAACCGCGTCAGGCGGAGTGACAAAGAGCGGTTCGCCATTCAGAAAAGCCACCACATACGGATCCGGGGTCTCGGCGCCTTGGGCGTAGCGCTCTCCCCAATCTTGCGGTTGGTCGATGGCGGCCGATACAAACCGGACGCGGAGGGCGGAATGTTCGGTGGTTAGAGACGATGGGCTTTGGCGATTCGCGCTCCCCGAGTCACAACCCATCACGAGAAGCGGTCCGAATGCGAGCAACCACCTGAGCGTTCGCATGGTTCGTTTCTCCGAAGGAGCGAACAACGTACGAAGCCGACCTGCGTGGGAGCGTAACAGGATCCCCCCGTGTTGTCAATTGTTTCCTCCACACAAGAGCGGTTGTTGTTCCTCCACGGGTAAGAGCAAGTATCGGTCGGACGTTTGCTACCTCAGCGTCGCCATCACGGGCGCGTCGGTGCTGGCGCTGGAGATTTGGTACTGAATGTTGGACGAGTTGGGAACCATCTCGACCGTGGCGGGGGAGGAAAGCAGCTTTTCGGTTTCCAGCACCTCAATCACGGCTTGCAGGATGGCGGGGTCCTCACGCGCGATCTCGTTCAGCGCGCGGCCGACCACCGAGGGGCGCATTGCCTTGGCTTCGGCCATCTTTTGCGAAACTTTGTACGCCGTTTCGCTGCGGATCAACCCCACGCGGTTCTCTCCGTCTTGCTTCATGGCGCTGGTGACCTGGACCAGGCGCTTCACCACCTTGTCGGTAATGTTGTGAACCATTTGCTGGTCGGTAAAGAACACCTTGCGGATGTAAACCGACCCCAGGCGATAACCCCACTTCTCCGATAACGGCGACACCGCGGCCCGCACCGTGCGGCTGAGCGAGTGGCGGTCCTCCAGCATCTTGTCCATTTCCAAGTTGCTGAGCGTGGAGATGGTCGAACTGGCCACGTTCGCCTCCAGCGAACCCTCGGGATTGGCATTGATGAACAGGTACGCCACTGGGTCGTTCACCTGCATCTCGTACCAGATGCCCACCCCCATGGGCGTGCCTTCTTCGGAGTTGACCATCTGCCCCCGCAAATAGTGCTGCCGCAGCGCCGTGCTGACGACGTGCCGTTTGCCAAAGAAGGGAATCAACAGCGCTTGGGGGCCAAAATCGACAATGGGAAACCGCAGCCCCGGTTCATCGATCACCCCAATCACCCGCCCGAACAGCGTGAACACATGCGCCTGGCACTCCTGCACGACGGTATACACGCCAAAGCCCCGCGCAAACGCCAGAATGATCGGAATCAACAACAGGCCAGTAAAGAAGGCGACGACTTCAAACACAGGCTTAGAGGGGTTAGAGGTCAGGGATCAGGAGTCAGAAGGCGGGAAACAAGGGTGTGCCTCGTCCAGTCTTTTAATCCGCAATTCTCATTTCATTCGGTCGTTAGCACCACGCGGCGGGCGCGTTCCAGCAAGGGAACGCGCATGTTGCGAATGTAGGCTGTGAGGGCGTCGGAACCGCCTTCCGTCTTGATCGACGCCAGCGTGGTCGCCAACTCTCGCAAGGGGGCGACTTCGGCTTGCGCGTTGTTGGCCGCAATCTCGACCGCGCGCTTGCTCATGGTGATCTGCTGCTCTGAGTCGGCCCGGGCGGTGCTAATGTCGGCCGCCACCTGGTTGCGCGTGCTGTTGATCGCCGAGAGCGCTCGATCCACTTCCGGCGGCGGATCGATGGTGGTAATTAACGCCGCGTCGAGTTCGATCCCATACCGCCCCGGCGTGGCGCGGCATTGCTCCTCCATGTAAGCGTTGAGCAAGGGGAGGTTCTTCCGCAGATCGTTAATCGAGACGCCTTCAGACAACTCCACGCTCGTTTCATTCCGTTCCGTGTCGTCTTCGGCGGCGACGAGCAAGTCGTCCTGGCCGCGCGGATCGGTAAAGTTCGCGATGCGCTCCCGCAGCACCGAGACGAAATACCCCATCACGTGCTCCAGGGGGCTGGAAACACCGAACAGGTACGCATAGAGGTTGTTTTCGCTGGCGCGGAAGCGAATTTGCCCGTTGACCCCCGTCGTCAAGTTATCCTTGGTGACGGCCTCAATCGTGTCTTGGCGTTTGGTTGGGTCCCATTCCAGGCCGATGGCCTGGGTCGCAACGCTTACCTTGTGCACCTCCTGCCACGGCCATTTGAAATACGGCCCGCCCGGTCCGATCACGCGAACCTTGGGATACTGGTAGCGTTCTCGTTCGGCGGGCGAGAGGTTCGGGTCTTCGGTCTTGTCAACACTGCCCGGCAGACGTTCCGCCCGGCCAAAGCTGGTAATCGCCGCGCGTTGGTCCGGCCGCACCGTGTAAAAGCCGGTAATCAGCACTCGGACCACCACATACAGGGCCAGTCCGACAAGAAAGGCAACGACAACCGTCATTCCAAGATTCCTCAAGTAGGCGAACCACCGCGATAAGCACGCATGAATCTACGTCGCCCGAAGGCGAAGTTCAAGCTTCTTTGTGGGGAGTGCGCGGCAAGAAACGCGGCGAGGATCAACCTTGGCGGGCGCGTTGGTCGTTCGCGAGCGTCAGCGAACTCGGCGGGGTGCACGGTGAACGGCGCGCTACCTGTTGACTAACCCTTCAAGAAATTAAAAACGGCCCACTCCTTGGCAGGGAGCGGGCCGTGAGCTTGTCGTCAGACCAGCGTTACGGCTTGGGTCTTACGTTCACGTCAATCGCGGCTAGTTGCAACCGCAGGCGGCCGAGACGCAACCGCAGTGGTTCACCGGGCAGCACACTTGCACGGGCACTTGCTTGCACACCACGCGGGGCACGCAGCGGGTGACCGTGTAGGCGACCTTCTTGGGCACGCAAATCGGCACTTGGATTTCCTTGGTGTAGTGGACCGGCTTGCAGACCGTGTAGGGAATCTGGCGGGTCTTCACTTCGGGAACCATGTGGCACACCTGGTAGGTGTACGTGCGGGTCTTCTGCTCGGGCACCATGTGGCAGACCTTGTAGGTCAGCGTCTTGACGCGTTGCTCGGGCACCATGCGGCAGACCTGGTAGGTCAGCGTCTTGACGCATTGCTCGGGCACCATGCGGCAGACCTTGTAGGTCAGCGTCTTGGTGTGTTGCTCGGGCACCATGCGGCACACCTGGTAGGTGTGGACGCGGGTCTTCTGCTCGGGCACCATGTGGCAGACCGTGTAGGTCAGCGTCTTGGTGCGTTGCTCGGGCACCATGCGGCACACCTGGTAGGTGTGGACGCGGGTCTTCTGCTCGGGCACCATGTGGCAGACCTTGTAGGTCAGCGTCTTGGTGCGTTGTTCGGGCACCATGCGGCAGACCGTGTAGGTGTGCGTCTTGGTGCGAACTTCAGGCACCATGCGGCAGACCGTGTAGGGGATCTGCTTCTTCACCACTTCACGCTCGTAGCGGACGCAGTTGATCGTGCGGGTGCGAACTTCGGGCACCCAAACACGCTTGCAGATGCGGCGCGGCGGGCATTGCACTTGGATCGTCTTGGTTTCGCCGGGGCAGTACACGCAACGGCAGCAGCAAGGATCCCAAGTCCAGCAACCGGGCTCTTGGATGCACTTGGTCACCACGGGGCCGGGGCACTCGGTCACCTGGGTTTCCCAGCGGCCGCAGCACTCTTGCACTTCCTTGGTGTAGTGGACCGGCTTGCACAAGACTTCGCACACTTCGCGGACCTTTTGCTCCTTCACGGGCACGCAGACCGTGTAGTTGCAGGTGGCGGTCTTCGTCTCGTAGACCGGCTTGCACACGGTGTAGCAGATCTCGCGGGTCTTGGTTTCCCAGACCGGCTTGCAGACCGTGTAGCACTCGGTGCGGGTCTTGGTCTCGTAGACGGGCTTGCAGACCGTGTAGCAGATTTCCTTGGTCTTGGTCTCGTAGACCGGCTTGCAGACCGTGTAGCACTCGGTGCGGGTCTTGGTCTCGTAGACCGGCTTGCAGACCGTGTAGCAGATGTCGCGGGTCTTGGTTTCCCAGACCGGCTTGCACACGGTGTAGCACACGTCGCGGGTCTTCGTTTCATAGACCGGCTTGCAGACCGTGTAGCAGATGTCGCGGGTCTTGGTTTCCCAGACCGGCTTGCACACAGTGTAATTGCAAGTGCGGGTCTTGGTCTCGTACACCGGCTTGCAAACCGTGTACTGGCACTCGCGGACGCGGGTCTCGGGAACGTACTTCACGCAGTTGATGGTTTTGGTCTGGCAACCGCGCTCGTAGACCGTCTTGTAGCAGGTCATCTGTTGTTTTTCCCAGACGACTTCTCGACAGGTCTTCATCACCGTGCAGCAGGCCGGTTGTGCGCAACACACCGGTTCGCTGCCGCACTTGGAATAGCAGGCGGCGCCACAGTAAGCCGCCGACGCCGTGCTCGCCGAAAGAGCAGCCATCAGGACTGCTACTAGCGGCACACTCAGTAATGCTCTCATTTTTTCCATTCTCCTTCGCTGACTGACGGGAACGATTGGGGCGCTGGGTCTGACGAAACTCTCGTCCGAATCGGGCAGTCTGCCTACTCCATGCAGTTTTCCCGGTTGAACTTAATCGCGCCGTAGGGGTATTTGGTCGGTGCTACGCAGTCCCTGCAAAGCGCCGACAAAACTCGTTTGTGGTCATTCATCGTCAATCTGGGACGACGGCTTGAATTAGCGCGACTAGATAACGTAGACCACGGAAGTAGGGTGGAGCGTTGTTAAGTGCTGCTCCGGTCAAAGATTCCGGCGAATGTGCGGAAGATAAGCCTGCCGCGCCCGGCGTGCCGGTCGCACCGGTTTTGACCATGACGACGACTCCACCGCGCCTGGGCCGGGGGGGGACGCCGGGAGTAGTTTGACGGATTCCCGCAATTACGTGCGATCTCGTAGGTGTTTCTTGACCGCCAATTTTTGGCAACCTAGTTATTGATTGATTTCAGTAAATTAGCGGCCAGCGTTTGGCGACGACCGGCAAGTGGTTTTCTGGTGCGCGAGGCCGACTTGGTTCCTATTTATCTTTCAGGTGTCCGTTCCATGAACGTCCGGCAAAAACACGGCTTTACCCTGGTGGAAGTTCTGATTGTGGTGGTCATCATGGCCGTCCTGGCCGCGACAATCATTCCGCAGTTCTCCAACTCCGCCGAAGACGCCAAGGCCAACACGGCCTTGTTCAACCTGCACACGTTGCGGTCCCAGGTGGAGTTATTCAAGTCGCAACACGATGGGAACGCGCCCGCGACGCTGGATTTGCTCGCCGCGAAGACCAACCGCAGCGGCGCGATCGATAGTTCCGGACCTTATGGTCCTTACATCCACGAAATTCCCGCCAATCCGCTCGTGAACGCCGATTCGGCCCAAGTGGTAGCCGCGGCCACCAGCAACCCACCCGCCGCCGTGGCCGATGACGCTGGCTGGCTCTACCATGCCGCGTCGGGCGGCGTCTGGATCAACCACGCCGACTACCTGACCGAGTAGGCGCCAGGATAGCTCCAATGACGCCGCATGCGACTGCCCTGCGTCGGGCCCACGACGACTCGCGGCGTTAGGGCTGACCGGGAGGCAGAGTTTCCAGAGTGGGAATGTGTGAGGATGCTCGCCGATCAGAGCGAACTGCTCGGCTAAGTCGTCGCGAAAGCGTCCTCTCAGGCCGGATCGTTAACGCTTGCGTTACTGCCGCGCCGCTTCGATTGCCGCCTCCGCCAGAATGCGCACATTCATGGCGTTGTCTCGCGCGCTGGAGGCTCGCGCAAATCGGCGAGCCCCTCTTGCGCTGACTGTGCCGTCGTGTCGCCATTCCGAAAGGAAACCGAACGACGTTACAGTTCGGAATCGCGCGATGCGTCAGAAGACCGAGGCGCAGCCAGACTTTGCCCGAGCACCGTAACCACAAACGCCCGGGCATCCAGCGAAACGGCGAACGCTTGCCGCAAAATCGTGTCGCGAAGAGACATTCCGGCAAACCAGCGCGCATAAAAAAAGCTTGCGATTACTCACAAGCCTTTCAAAGTGGAGGATAGGGGACTTGAACCCCTGACCTCTTGAATGCCATTCAAGCGCTCTCCCAACTGAGCTAATCCCCCTTCCGATGATGAGTTACGCCGAGTAGGCGCCGAACTCGTCGGTGGTCATTTAAAATTAGCAGCAGGGGGGAAGAACGTCAAGGCGGGTTCGAATTGTGACGCGGTTTGCCGGTTTAGCGCGTTTCTTGGGTAACTCATACAAGCCTGAAGCGCAAGCGAAGACCGAAGCGCGGTGTATACGTGCGCTTCAGGCTTGTGTCGGGAACGGCGGAAAGCGAACTCCTTGCGGGCTTTCCGACCGATGCTTCCCGACGGCGGCGGATTCGCGAGGTACACTTGGGCTGTGTGTACCCCGCCTTAGGAATTCCCGCAGGAACGAGAGCATGGAGCACGACCCGCCCCGTCCCAGGATGTTCGCAAAACGCCTGCTGGGCGTGGCCAAGGTGGCGGTTTCGGCGGCGCTGCTGGCGTATCTGTTCACCAAGGCCGCCCGGGACGATAGCTTTCAGCAACTCCGCGAACAGCCCAAAGAATGGGGACTGTTGGCGACGGCCTTGCTGGTCGAACTGGCGGCCGTGATCGTGACGATTGTGCGATGGTATCTGTTGGTGCGCGCGGTCGAGCTGCCGTTCACGATCCGCGAGGCCCTGCGGCTGGGGTTCCTGGGATTCTTGTTGAACTTCTTTACCCTGGGCATTGTCGGCGGCGACGCCATTCGGGCGGTGTTTGTGGCCCGCAGCAATCCCGGCCGAGGCGCGGTGGCCGTGGCCACGGTGGTGGTCGATCGGTTGTTCGGACTGCTGGGCCTCTTGGTGCTGGTCTCGATTGGGTATTTCTTTGTCGACTGGAGCGCCGTCCAGACGCGCGATCCCGCGGGGTTGGAAATCATTCAAAACCTGTGCTGGGTGGCGCTGATGGGATCGGCCGTGGGAGTGGCGGCGCTCGGTTTACTGTTGCTGCCGGGTTTCACGACCAGTCCGCTGTGGGACTTCTTCGCGCGCCTGCCGGGCGTGGGTTTGACGTTTGAGCATCTAATTGCCGCCGTGCGCATGTACCGCCGCCGCGCGCCGCTCTTGGGGGTGGCGCTACTGATGAGCCTGTTGGTGCATGCCCTGTTGGCGGTCGCCATTTACCTGATCGCACACGGACTTCCCGGGCAAACGCCTGGATTCTTAGAGCATCTGGTCATCTCGCCGATGGCCAGCGCTTTTGGCTCGCTGCCGCTGCCCGGCGGACTGGGGGCGTTCGAGGTGGCGTTGGATTTCCTCTATCGCCGCGTTTCTCCCGAACGTGTGGCCGAGAGCCAAGGTTTTGTCATCGCGTTGGCGTACCGGGTGATGACGCTGCTGATCGCGACCATTGGCGTGGGCTACTATTTGACCTCCCGCCGCGAAGTGCGCCGCCTGATGGCGGAAGCAAAGCAGCAGAGCGAAGCGTCGTCGTAGGGCGATGTTTCCAGGGCAATCGACCAACCAACCGCGACGCCGCGAAACCGTAAGCGATGTCGCTTGCGGCCAGCGCCAACGCCGTGCCGTGGGGAGGAAGCCGGTTACGCCCTAAAAACCCACGAACGGGGCGAGGCGCCAAGTTTTGCTTTGCATTGGTCTGCTGCGTGTCTATAATTCCGGTGGTTTTCTTACTTTCCTCGATGCCCGCGCCGACCTGTTGGGCTTACGGCGCTTCTGGATGAGCAATGCGAAATTGCGGCGGCAGATTGCCTTTGAAGCTGCCCGGATGATGTACTTTCGCCAGGAATCGGAATACTTTCGGGCCAAGCAAAAAGCGGCCCGCCGCATTGGCCAAGGCTGGGTCAAGCCATCCGACCTGCCCAGCAATGCCGAGATCCGCGACGAAGTGCAAGCCCTGGCCCGCATGTACGAGGGCGACCGCCGCGACGATAACCTGCTGGAAATGCGCCTGGAAGCGCTGCGGCTCATGCGGGTGCTCAAGAAGTTCAAGCCGCGTTTGATCGGCAGCGTGATGACCGGCCACGTGCGGCAGGGGTCCGACATCGACCTGCACGTGTTTACCGACAGCGTCCACCTGGTTTGCGGCGAGCTTGACGAGCTGGGCCTCCTCTACGACGTGGAGCGCAAACGGGTGCTCAAACAAGGCGAGGAGCGAGTCTTTACGCATATTCACGTCAAGGATCGATTCCCCTTTGAAATCACCGTCTATGCGGCCGACAAGGCCCATTACGTGTTCAAAAGCTCGATTACGGGCAAGGCCATCGAACGGGCCAGCATCGCCGAGTTGGAGCAGTTCCTGCGCAAGGAGTATCCGTTCCTCGATCTGGAAAACGCATTAGCCGAGGTAGCCAACAAGCCTGACCGGTTCCAGGTGTACGAGTCGCTGCTCTTGCCGCTGGAGAACGTGAAGCAAGACCCTCGCTGGCATCCGGAAGGCGACGCGCTGTACCACAGCCTCCAGGTGTTCGACCACGCCTGCGACGAGGCGCCTTACGACGAAGAACTGTTGCTGGCCGCCCTGCTGCACGACGTTGGCAAGGCGATCGACCCCCAGGACCACACCGCGGCCGGCCTGGAGGCGCTGGAAGGGTTCATCACCGACCGCACCGCCTGGCTGATCGAGCACCACATGGAAGGGCACGGACTGGTGGACCGTTCACTTGGCGTGCGGGCCAGGCGACGGTTGCAGCAGTCGGAGAATTTCGAAGATTTGATCACGCTCGCCCGCTGTGACCGTGCGGGGCGACAAGCCGGCGTCGAGGCGCCCGAATTGGACGAAGCACTCGATTACATCCGCAACCTGGCGGAGTCGTTCGGGGAGTAAATGCAGGTCACTCGCTCCGAGGTTGTGAATCTTTCACAGGCTCTCTGCGCGGGACCAACGTTAGGCGCGGCCCACGCGTTGAAGGACGGTGGTTAGGGTTTGCCGCAGGACGTTGCCGCTGGTGCGAAGCTGCTGGACTTCCTTGGGCCAGAGTTCGATCTCGTGCCGGGCGACGACGCCGCGACGGCCAACGACCGTGGGAACCGAAAGGGCCACGTCGCGTATGCCGTAACAGCCTTCCTGCACGCTGGAGACGGGCAAGAGGCGGTTCTGGTCCAGGGCGATTGAGTGAATCACGTCGCGAATGGCAATGCCCACCGCGAAGCCCGCACCGCCTTTCTTCTTGATCACCTCGGCGCCCGAGCCCTTGGTGCGGGTGAACAGGTCGTTGGCGGTGTTGGCGGACCAGCCCGAGAACTTATCCAGCGGCAACCCGCCCACGGTGGCGCTGGACCAGATGGGAACCATGCTATCTCCGTGCTCGCCCAGGATCAGGGCCGCAACCTGCGTCGGCGCCGCGTTCAACTGCCGGGCAATGAGACTGCGGAAGCGGATCGTATCCAACTGCGTTCCCAGTCCGATCACCTGGCTCTTGGGCAGCTTGAGCCGGTCGGCGGCGATGTAGGTCAGAATATCGACCGGGTTGGAAACCACGAGGCAAATGGCGTCCTTCTTGACGCCGGCCTGGATGGTGTCGTTCAGGATCGAAAGGAACAGGTCGGTGTTGCGGTTGATAAGGTCCAGGCGGCTTTCGTCGGGCTTGCGGCGCAGCCCGGCGGTGATGCAAATCACGTCGCTGTCGGGAATCTGCTCGTATCCGCCCGAGACGATCACCTGATCGGCCGTGCTCGGCCCGCCGTGCAGCAGGTCGAGCGCCTGCCCGCCGGCCGCATCCTGGTTCACGTCCAAGAGCGCGATCTCGCGCGCCACGCCCCCACACTGAAGTGCGAACGCCGCACAAGACCCCACCAACCCCGCCCCGCCAATAATGCTGACCTTCATCGATGCTACCCAAAAAGAGAATTACCAATTGCGGATTGTGGATTGTGGATTGCGGACTAAAGGATTTCCGGCGTGCAATGGATTCTTCCCATCCGCAATCCGCATTTGCTTCACGCTTTGCCCAGCGCGGCCATCACGCGGTCGGTGATTGCTTGGACCAGCGCTTCTTGATCCACGTTGGCAAGCGTGGTCGAGACGGTGGGCTTTACGGGAGCGCCGTTGCTCGACGGCGCCACGCTGGCGACCACGTTGGCCGAGGGGGCGCTGGCGGTCGCTTGATGGGCCGAAGTCGGCTGCGGGCGCATGGCGGGCGGAGCCTCGAACGCCCGCCGCGATACGCCCGTCTCTTCCCACGTCTCGCGGAAGATGTCGTTGGCGCAGATGTCGCAGTTCTTGAATTCCTCGGTGTTCCGCGGGTCGGAGTAGCCCCATTTCTGCTTGAGCGTCAATAGCTCTCGCTCTTTATCCTCGTTGAAGTAATGCACGCCGCCCAGACTGCGGGCGAGCATCAGGATGCGGCAATAGGCGTCGAGAATCTCGGTCCACCAATAGGCCCGCTCCACGTCCTGCCCATAGCTGACCGTGCCGTGGTTGGCCAGGATGATGATGTTCGTCTTGGGCACGAACGGCCGAATCGTGTCGGCGAAGGCCTGGCCGCCGGGCGTTTCGTACTTGGTGATGGGCACGTCGCCCAGGAACACTTCGACCTCGGGCAGCACGCATTGGGGAATCGCTTCGCGGGCCACGGCAAACGCGGTGGCGTGGGGCGGGTGACAGTGAACCACCGATTTGATGTCGGGCCGTTGGCGGTAAATCTCCAAGTGCAAGAGCGCTTCGCTGGACCGCTTCTTGATGCCCGCGGTCTGGTTGCCCTGCATGTCGATGGTGCAAATGTCCTCGGGCTTGAGGAAACCTTTGCAATGCAGCGTGGGCGTGCAAAGCACCTCGTTCTCGCCGATGCGGACGGTGATGTTGCCGTCGTTGGCGGCGGCGAATCCCTTATCGTAAATGCGGCGGCCAATTTCGCAGATGTCCTGCTTGATCTTATGAACGTTTACGTGAGCCATGAGTATGCAATGGGCTGGTTAGTGGTAGGGAGATTTCTAATGCGGATTGCGGAATGAAAGAGGGAAATGCGGCGTTCGTCCTTTAGCTTTCATTTCACATTTTGAATTCCGCGTTTCAAAGGTCGAGTCGGTCGAGGATGGCGGCGGCGTAGGCGTCGACCGGCTTGACCTCGGGGCGGAAGGGCTGGGCTGCTTCGGCGCCTTCGCTCAGGGCGATCAGGGCGCCGTCGCCGGCGCCTAGCTCGTCCCACACCACGAGTTCTTCGTCGCTCTCGGGCGCTTCGCCGCGGAGGTTCGCCAAGGTGAGCGGAACCGCCAGCTTCAACCGCGCCCCGACAAAACTCGGATGCACGCGATTGAGCGTGACCGAACCGAACACGCGGGCGATTCGCATGGTTGTCGCTCCTTTTGCTCTTGTTGTTTCGCCGCTGCGCCAACCGCGTGCGCTTCCGGTTGAGGAGCGGTTAAGCGGGTTCGCGGCCCAGGTCGGCGGGGCAGGGACGCAGGCCGGGGGTAACGAACTCTCGGACCAACATTCGCTGCTCGCGCGCCGGTACGTTGTTGGGGTTGTACGCCAGCACGTTTGGAGCCACCGACGGCAGGGCCTCTTGGACCGCTCGCACGTTGCAACCCCAAATGGCCCGCACGCCGGGGAAACGGTTCGCCAGGCACACGGCCGCCGCCGGTCGGGCGGTCAGCACCAAACCGAGCGCGGGTCGGCTGGTGATCGTTTCACTCATGCGCCGCACCAGGGATGGCAAATCGGCATGTTGCAACGAACCGAGCGTCGCCAGTCCTTGCACGTGTCCGCCAATTGCGTCCAGCGCGGCCGATACGTCCCAGGCCACGTCGGCCACGCCGACAATGAGCCGCGGCAAGTCGCTTTGGGACGCGGCGCCGGGGCGGGCGGCGTCGTAATACTCCAGGCGAATGTTTCGCGATTTCAGTTCGTCCCGCACCGCGGGGGTAATCACCGCTCCGCGACGCACGGCCACCACCGCCGCGCCGTTCAAGTTCCCGTTGAGCGTGGCCAGCGTTACGACGCGCTCGGCGACAACGTAGCGGCTGGGGTCGGGCTTGGGCGGTTCGGGGGGCGACGAGTCGTTTGACGCCGCAGGCGTTGGTTTGCTGTTTTGTTGTGTGTTTGTTGGCGGTGTGGGCGCAGGAACCACGGCGGCGCCGAGTCGCGCTAGTACGTCCCGCACAATGCGGTCAATCTCGGCGTGGTCCAGGTTCACTCGTCGCAAATCCCAATAACAGTCCACCGCACCGGCGTGGCTTCGGCGTTGAGGTACTCCCGCGCGGCCCGGCCGTCGCTGGTAATGATCACGTTCTCGCCGCGACCGGCGCCGATGGCGTCGATTGCCAAGAGCGGGTGACCGTCCGGCGTGTGGCCGTCGGCCAGGTACGGCTGCACGACCAGCAGCTTGCGTCCTTGCATGGAAGGATGCTTCACGGTCGCCACCGCCGAACCCATGACCCGCGCTTGTTGCATTGAAGTTTCGCCGTTAGCCGGCTGACGTTGCTAATCCGCAATTCGCTATTCCGGAGGCCGTTGGCCTCCGGCTATTTCCTTGCGTGGTGTCGTGTTCTTTCAATCCGCAATCTGCTTATGTTCCTCCGCCCTGCTTTGGCTCGGGAAGGGGGACCGTTGGCTCGCGTTTGCCGAGGACGTACAGGTCGTCGATCAGCGAGCAGCGGCGTTCGCGCGTGAAGGTGAGCGGCGTGGTGACGCCTTCGCCCGTGGGGCCGGCAATCGAGAACGACAGGTACCCTTCGCCGCCCAGGCCGAGCGACGCCATGCAGGGGCCGTTTTTCACAAACAGCGTGGTGTCTAGTTCGCGGCCCATGCGGGTCATGTTCCGCACGTCGTTGGAGTGAATGATGCTGGTGTGCCGGAAGCCATGCTCGGCTTTCTTGGCCTTGGCGATGGCTTCCTCCACGTTCCGCACCCGCACAAAGGGCACGAAGGGCATCATTTGCTCGACGGGCACAAAGGGGTTGCTCTCGTCGGTCTCGCCGAACAGCAACTCCACGTCTTCATGCACATTGCGTCCGGCGCCGCGGGCCAGCACCGCCGCGTCTTGCCCCAGAAAGTCCTTGGACGGAGCATCGTGCTTCTTGTCGCCTTCGCCCACCTGGATCATGGCGTTCTTGGTGAGCTTGTCCACCTCGCCGGCCGAGAGCCGCACGGCGCCGGCTTTCTCCATGGCCTTCATCATCTTGTCGAAGACGCTCTCGACCACGAAGACTTCTTTCTCGGCGATGCACAGCAAGTTGTTATCGTACGAGCCGCCGCGAATGATCGACCGCGCGGCGCGGTCCAAGTCGGCCGTCTCGTCCACCACCACGGGCGGATTGCCGGGGCCGGCCACCACGGCGCGTTTGCCGCTGTTCAGGGCCGCCCGCGCCACGGCGGGACCGCCGGTGACGCAAATCAGGGCCACGTCGCGATGCTTGAAGATGGCGCCGGCCGACTCCAGCGTCGGCTCGGCGATCACGCAGATCAGGTTATCGATGCCCAGGTCGCGATGAATGGCCTTGTTGAAGCGCCGCACGCCCTCGGCCGCCACTTTGCGCCCGCTGGGATGCGGGTTGACCACCACGGTATTGCCAGCCGCGATCATGCTGACCGCGTTACCGGTGATGGTGGGCAGCGAGTGCGTGACCGGCGTAATGGCGCCAATCACGCCGAAGGGGCCGTGCTCGATCACCGCGATGCCGAAGTCGCCCGTGAAAACTTCCTTACGGGATTCGAGAAACTCGACGCCGGGGCTGCGCTCTCCCAGCGTCTTGAGCTTTTCGATTTTGTGCTCCAGCCGGCCGATCTGGGTTTCTTCCATTTCCATCGTGCCCAGCTCGACGCATTGGTCGATGGAGATGCGGCGAATGTGGTTGATGATGCGCTTGCGGTCCTCGATGGTGCGCTGGGAAAGCTGCTCGAAGGCTTCGCGAGCGGCGGCCACCGCCTCGTTGGCGTCTTCGAACACGCCATGCCGCCCCGTGTAACCGTGCGTCGCCTGGCCGTTGCTTGACCCGGGCACGCGGCCCACTTCGGCCAGCACCTGGGACACGACGTTCCGAATGAGTTCTTCGTTAATTTGCATGTTTTTATGGTTGCGTGGGGCAGGCGTCCCGCCTGCCTGGGTTTTATTGTTTTTGGCAGGCGGGAAGCCTGCCCCACGAAAAGCTTTACGTCGTCTCGTCGTCCTGGCGCCAGTAGACGCGGCTATCGTCCACGTGCACGCTGTCGACAATTCCCACGACCACCGTGTCGATCGGCATGTTTTTCGTTTCTGGGGTAAGCCGCGCGCTGGAGCCTTGCGTGATTAACACGTAGTCGCCTTTGCCGGCGCCGAGCATGTCCACGGCCACGAAAGTCCGGCCGGTGGTAGTCAGGCGAGAGCGGTCTTTAGGCTCCAGCCGATACGGCTCGACCACCAGCAGTTTGTAACCGACCATGGCGCCCACCTTTTCGGTGGCGACGACGAAGCCGGTAACTTTGGCGATGAACATGCGACCCTAACCTTGCAAAAGCTGCCTTGCCTGCCGCGCCACCACAAGCTCCTCGTTGGTCGGAGCGATCCAAATTTGCACCCGGCTGCCCTCGGCGTGGATGGACGCCTCGCCGCGGGCCGCGGCATTCTTGGCGTCGTCCAGCACGATGCCGAGCTGATCCAAGTCCTGGCACACGGCCCGGCGCGTCTGGACGCCGTTCTCGCCGATGCCGCCGGTAAACACGATCACGTCGGCCCCGTTCATCTCGACCAGCAGCCCGCCCAGGTAGCGGCGAATCTCGGTGGTATAAACGTCCAAGGCCAATTGAGCCTGCGAGTTGCCTTGTGCGGCGGCTTCTTCCAAGTCGCGCATATCGCCGCTAATGCCGCTCAGTCCCAGCAGGCCGCATTCCGACGCCAACGTTTCCAGCACCTCGTCCAGCGACTTGCCAAGTTTCCGCATCAACAGTGGAATCGCGTACGGGTCGAACTCGCCCGCCCGGTTGTTTTGCGGCAGGCCCGACTGCGGGCTCATGCCCATGGTGGTGGCGACGCTTTGCCCGTTGCGGATAGCGCACAAGCTGCTCGAACCGCCCAGGTGGCAGGAGATAATTCGCAAGTCGCTGCGGCCCAGCAGTTGCGGGACGCGCTGCGCGATGTACCGATGGCTGGCGCCGTGAAAGCCCCACCGCTGAACGTGAAACTTGTCCGCCCACTCCAACGGCACGGCGTAATGGCGGATCCGATCGGGATTCGTCAGGTGGAAGCCCGTCTCGAACGCAGCCACCAACGGAATCTCGGGTAGTTTTTCCGACAGCAGCCGCATGGCGTTGATGTACGGCGGGTTATGCGCCGGCGCCACCTGGCTCATTTCCTCCATCGCCTCGAGCAGGTCGGGCGTGACCCGCTGTACTCCGCTGTAACGCCCGCCGTGAACCGCCTTGAATCCAATGGCGGCCACTTCGCTGGCGTCCTGCAAGCAGCCGCTTTCTGGGTGCGTGAGCTGCTCCAAGCACTTGCGCACCGCCGCCGCGTGGTCGGGAGCCTGGATGGTCAGGTCTTGCCGGTTGCCGCCGATCTCGACAAAGCACTTGCTCTCGGCCGCGCCGATTCGCTCGACGCCGCCGCGCGCAAGCTGCCGCTCGTCCGTCATGTCGTACAGACGGTACTTGAAGCTTGTCGAACCGAGATTGGCAACCAGGATCTTCATGACCAAACGCTCCTTCGATTTCGGATTGCAGATTTCGGATTGCGGATTAGAAGCGGAAGGCGGGCGGATGTAGATAGGCTCTCATCCGCACTGCGCGATCCCAAATCCGCAATCGTTTTTCCCGCAAGCGCTTAGGACAAATACGCCTGCATCAGACCTTCGGCGGGGCGGGGGATGACGTGGCTGCCGACCAGCTCGCCGACTTGCGTGGCGGCTTGGGCGCCGGCTTCCACGGCGGCCCGCACGCTGCCCACGTCGCCGCTGACCACGGTGGTCACCAGACCGCCGCCAATTTGCACGCGCTTGACGATCTGCACGTTGGCGGCCTTGGCCATCGCGTCGGTCGCTTCGACCAACCCGATCAGGCCCTTTGTTTCGACTAATCCGATCGCTGCGTTATTTCCGTTTGCCATGGTTGTTTATTGGTTGAAGTCTTCGAATGCGGAATGCGAAATTCGTCATGCGGAAGGCAGAACGCGAACGGCAGACTTCTTCAATCCGCAATCCGCAATCTCCAGTCCGCAATCTCATCAGTCGCCTTGCGAGCCGCCGGTGCTGGCGGGCAGCACGATGTGCAGGTCTTCGTGCGGGCGGGGAATGACTTGGACGCTGACGACTTCGCCAATCCGCCCGGCGGCGTTGGCGCCTGCGTCGGTGGCGGCTTTGACGGCGGCCACGTCGCCCGTGACAAATGCCGACACCAGGCCGCTGCCGACCTTGTCCCAGCCAAGGAACGAAACGTTGGCTGCTTTCATCATTGCGTCGGTGGCTTCGACCAGGGCGATAAAGCCCTTGGTCTCGATCATGCCCAACGCTTCCATTGCTTTCGCCATGTTGCGGGTACTCCGAAGAAGGTAAAGGTTATGAGTGATGGGTGAGGTTCGGCGCAGTATTGCGTGTGGTCCACTCGCCTTGCGAGCGAGTTCTTATTTGGCCGCGTCCGGAGGACGCGGGGAACGCACCCGCAGAGCGAGTGCACCACCCTGTTAATGTCTTGACTTGCAAGCGCAGCCGGCGTTCTGCTTGAGCAACTCGACGTGGGTGGCGGCGTCCAGGTTGCAGGCGTTGCCTTCGTCGGTATCGAGGTGAACTTCCAGCTTGCTGGTGTTGTCGGCCCGCACCAAGAGGTCTTCAAAGACCGTGGTGCATTGGAACGACTCGACGCGAAGTTTTACGAAGTCGCCATTCTTAACGCCGTAATACTCCGCGTCGCGATGGTTCATGTGGACGTGCCGCGCGGCGCGGATCACGCCCTGGTCCAGTTCGACCACGCCCGCGGGGCCAACCAGCACGCAACCGGGCGTTCCGTCGATGTGGCCGCTGTGTCGCACCGGCGCGTCGATGCCCAGCGAGATCGAATCGGTCAGCGCCAACTCCACCTGGCTGTGCTTGCGTGTCGGGCCGAGCACGCGGACCGTGGGAAACATTCGCCGCCGCGGACCGACGACCATCACGGTTTCCTCGGCCGCGTAAAAACCATCCTGGAAGAGCGGCTTGCCCGGTGTCAGCGTCCGGCCGGGGCCAAAAAGAATTTCCACGTGCTCGTCGGTCAGGTGGCAATGCCGGGCCGACACGCTCACCGCCAGGCTCGGCTTGGCTGGTTCGGCGCGGCCGTTGCCGTCATCGCCATATTGTTGAAGCACGACTTGCCGCACGATGCGTTCGATGGTCGTGCGGTCGAAAGGCTGGGTCGCGATCATGGTTTTTTCGTTCTGCCTGTCAGCCGTAAACTTGTCAGCCGTTATCGGTGGGGCCGGCAATCAACAAGTTGACGCCCGCGGCCGCCAACCGGCTGCGCCAGTCCTCGTTGATTCGATGGTCCACCACCAGGGTTTGCACTTCGCCAAGTTCGCACAGGTGGGCGACGCTGGAATGGCCGAACTTGGTGCTGTCGGCCACCACGATCACCTCGTCGGCGGCCTGCATCATCGCCCGCTCGGTTTCAACCAGCAGGCGACTGCTGTTGTAGTAGCCGCGTTCACTTATGCCCGCCACGCTTAGCACGGCCCACCGCACGTTGATCTTCGAGAGCATTTCGTTGGCGAACGGTCCCAGCGTCACGCCGGTGCGGGGGTGGGTGTCGCCGCCGATAATCACCAGGTCGGCCGGATCGCTGGAGGCGAACAAATTCGCCACTGGCAGCGAATTGGTCACCACTTGGAGCGGTCGTCCGACCAAACATTGCGCCATTTCATAGGTGGTGCTGCCGCCGTCTAGCAGGACCGCGTCGCCGTCTTGAATCAATTCCGCCGCCCGCCGGCCGATCAGACGCTTGGCCTCCCAGTGGGCCGCCTGCCGTTGATCGAAATGGGGCAACTTGGGGGAGGGGCCGGTGTAAAATACGCCGCCGTAGGTTTTTTTGGCTTCGCCGGACTTTTCCAGGAAATCCAAGTCGCGGCGAACGGTCGATTCCGATACCGCTAGTTCGTTCGCCAAGTCCGGCAACGAGGCGAAACCCCGCTGTCGGACCATTTCGAGAAGTCGCGTTCGTCGTTCCTCGGCGAGCATCCACCGCCTCTCCAGGCTCTCAACTAGCGTCCGCGTGTTAGTTTGGGATGATTATGGCGCATTCCTGACGAAAGTCAATCACGTCGTGGCTAAAGTTTTTCATAATACTTCAATCATGTGACAGACTTTCATCGTAGTTTAACGAAGCCGGTCGCTCGTGATACTTCTTCTCTCAAAGATAGTTCAAAACCCACCGCCCGCTGCTTTTTGCGGCGGAGTGCGGGTACGCACCTACCGGGGACGGGAGGATGCGCTCACTTGGTTGGCAATTCGCAACCAAGTTTTTGCCGCGCAAACCGCCGGTGCGCGACCCTGGACCGAGGCGGATTTCCAACGCGAATTTCTGGACAAGCCGTGGTGGCGGCCGGAGTGGATGTGGTTTGCCGAAGCGCAGGATCCCTCGACCGGGGAGTTCTTGGCTGTCGGCGCCGTGGCCATGAAGGAGGTTTCGCCGCCGAAGGCGGGCGCCGTTCAATGGCTGGCCGTGTTGCCCGAGTGGCGGCGCAGGCGGGTTGGTCGCGGCCTTATGGCAGTCTTGGAAACGGCGGCGGGGGAGGCCGGAATCCGGACGCTCACGGCCGAGACACTTTCGGAATGGGAGGCGGCGACGCGATTTTATCGGTCCCTGGGCTTCCGGCCGAACTCCGGCCATTTCCCCTGAACGCGCCTGGCGGCCATTCCGCAAGGGAGATTCACGTTGCCCCCGCGCAAACGACCAGGGTGGTCGCCTTATGTATTATACCGTTGGTGTTCTGATTATCAATATGTATAGTTGTTGTTTTTTTGGATTATCGTGAACATTGTCTATGTGTGAATATAAGATCGTTTCGTGATTTTGAATGCGACGCCGGGGCGGCCATGCCGCGACGGTTGCAGCGGAGCGATTACGAAACGATCACCGTGCGGCCGTCCACGCGCAGTCGGCCGACGGCGAAGAGGCGAATCGCCTCGGGGAACGCCTCGCGCTCGGCGTCAAACACACGGGCGGCAAGGCGAGAAGGCGTGTCGTCCGGCAAGACGGGGACGGTGCGTTGGAGGATGATCGGTCCGTGGTCGTAGTCGTTGTCCACAAAATGGACGGTGCAGCCGCTTACCTTGACGCCATACTCCAGGGCCGCACGGTGAACGCGCTCGCCGTAGAACCCGTGGCCGCAAAAGGCGGGAATGAGCGCGGGGTGGATGTTGATAACCCGGTTGGCAAAGTCCGGCGGAATCAGTACGTGTTTCAGAAATCCCCCCATCGCCACCAGTTGCACCCCCGCGACGCGGCAGGGGGCGAACATCGCTTCGCTGTACTCAGCGGGATCGTTGAAGCGTTTTTTCTCGATCACCAGCGTCGGAATGTCGGCCTCGCGCGCAAAACGCAAGCCGCCGGCCGCGGGGTTGCTGGAAATGACCAGGCGCACCTCGGCCGGCAATTCGCCCGCGGCGATCTTGTCAAGCAAGTTCTTGAGGGTCGTTCCGCCGCCCGAGATAAAGACGGCCAGCGGCAGCGGAGTCGGTTCGGTCATGAGACGACGTGCACCTCGACAACCAGCGACTGGCCGGCGATTTCCTGGGGCGCGGCGCCCTGGGGCAGCGGCTCCAGGTCGAAGCGAACCGCAAGGGTCTCGTTGCGAATATGAGCCTCGTTTTCGCGAAACGCCGTCTGCAACTCTTGCGCGTCAACGCCCACGCGGACCGCAATCCGGTCGTCGTACTCGCAGTTGATTTCCTTGCGGCGTTCTTGAATGAAGCGCACCAGGTCGCGGGCGTAGCCTTCGCGGATTAGTTCGGGCGTCAACTCCGTCGCCAGCACCACCACGCCTTCGGGGCCTTGGGCGGCGGCCCAGCCTTCCTTGGCGCGGAGACGGACTTCAATGCTTTCCGAATTGAGCGACACCGTTTGATCGTCCACCGTCAGTTGGGTTTCGCCCCGCGCGGTCAAGTCTGCTAGAAGCTTTGCGGCGTCGGCGGACTTGAGGGCGTTTTGCACCTTCGGCAACAGCTTGCCCAATTGCGGACCGAGCAATTTGAAATTCGGCCGCACTTCATAACTGACGTACTTCTCCGCGTCTTGCGTGAACTCGACTTGCTTAACGTTCAGCTCGCCGCGAAGGATGTCGTCGTGCGTCTCCAGCCACGGCTGATGGGTCGTGTCGCGCAGGATGACTTCCAACTTGGCCAACGGTTGCCGAACCTTTAGCTTCTCGCCCATGCGGGCGCTCAGGCCCATCGAGGCGATTCCGCGGACCAGGCGCATTTGCTCCGAAAGCTGCTCGTCGACCGCGCTTGCGTCGCCGGTCGGGTAGTCGCACAGGTGGACGCTTTCTTCCGCCCGGTCGCCAAACACACCGGTCAGGTTCCGCCAAAGCGACTCGGCCAGAAACGGCGTGAAAGGGGCGATGAGTTTCGAGAGCGTCAGCAGGCACTCGTACAGGGTCCAGTAGCCGTCGAGCTTTTCGCGGGACTCGGCGTCCAGCCCGCCAATCGTGGCCGGATCAAGATTGCGGAAACTGGCGTCCTCTCCTTCGCGGCGCCAGTTCTCCCAAAAGCGGTCACGACTGCGGCGAACGTACCAGTTGCTCAAGGCGTCGACAAACTCGTTCAGCTTCGAGCAGGCCACGAAGTTGTCATAGGCGTCCATCCGCTCCACCACTGCGGCGGCGGTGCGGTGCAGCTCGCTCAGAATCCAACGATCCAGTTCGCTGCGCTCTTGCACGGGCCGATAGCCCTTGGCCTTGGCCAGCGTTTCCGAAGACAATTGCCCCGCGGCGCCGTCCAGCAGTGGGCCCGGATCGAAACCGCTCAGGTTGGAATAGCTGACGAAGAAGCTGTAGACGTTCCACAACCGCAGCAGGAATTCGGGGATCTTTTCGCGGATCGCCCGCTCGCTGTAGATGATGGAGCTCCACGGCGTCTGGTTGGCGAAGAAATACCACCGCAAGGCATCGGCGCCGTAGCGGTTGAAGATTTCCTGCGGCTCGCGATAATTGCGGAGCTTTTTGGACATCTTTTCGGTCTTACGGGCCACGGGACCGCCGCACTTCTCGCACGTTGTTTCGTCGCCGCCAATGGCGTTGCGATGGCCGCACTTGGTGCAGACCGCCGCCTCGGCCAGCATCAGTCCCAGCACCACGCAGTTGCGGTACGGATGCGGATATTCGTGAAACGGCGCTTGCGGGTCGGACGACTCCTTGTCGCCGAAGACCATCGTGCTGATCGCCAGCAGGCTATAGAACCAACCGCGGGTCTGGTCAATCGCCTCGCTGATGAAGTCGGCGGGAAACTGCCCCGGGAATTTGTCCTGGCCGCAGTGCGGATAGCCCAACTGCGCAAAGGGCATGGCGCCCGAGTCGTACCAGCAGTCGATTACTTCCGGCACGCGCCGCATCCGGGCGCCGGCGGCGAAGGGCGAATCATACGTCACCGCGTCGATGTACGGCTTGTGGACTTTCAGATCGTCCACCAGGTTCGGGTTCGCCTGCTTGGCTTGCTCCCAAACCTCTTGCCCCATGACGCCGGGCTTTTGCAACAGTTCCTCGTAACGGCCGACGGCCTCCATCATGCCGGTTTTTTCGCACACCCAGATGGGCAGCGGCGTGCCCCAGTACCGCTCGCGCGACAAGGCCCAATCCACGTTCGACTCCAGGAAGTTGCCGAAGCGGCCGTCGCGAATGTGCTCGGGAAGCCAGTTAATCTGGTGGTTGTTTTCCAGCAGCCGGTCGCGGAAGGCGGTGGTGCGAATGAACCAGCTTTCCCGCGGGTACTGGATGAGCGGGTCCTGGTCGGCCCGCCAGCAGAACGGGTAGTTGTGGATGTATTGTTCTTGATGCAGCAACAGCCCTCGGTCGCGGAGGTTGCGGCTGATTTCTTTGTCGGCGTCTTTAACCCAGCGGCCTTCCCACTCGGGGGCGTCGGCGGTGAAGCGGCCGTCAGGACCGACTGCGCAAATTAGCTCCGGTCCTTCGTTGTCCGCAAACTGGGCGCGATCGTCGCGCAGCACGTTAAAGTCGTCTTCGCCAAACGCCGGCGCCTGGTGGACCACGCCGGTGCCGCTTTCCAGCGTCACAAACTCGGCCGGCAGGACGCGCCAGGCCAGGTACTCTTCGCCGCCTTCCTTCAGTCGGCCGACCGCGTGTCCCTGCGTCTTGTAGTAGTAGTCGAACGGTGGGACGTAGCGTTTCCCCAACAGCGCCGAACCGGGGCAGGTCGTTTCAACCCGCAGTTCGCGCTTGAGTTTTTGCGCGAAGGTTTCCACCAGGGCCGCGGCCAGGATCAATCGCTGGCCGGTCTTTTCATCGAAGACCGTGGCGTATTCCAAGTCGGGATGGACCGCGGCGAACTGGTTGCTCGGCAGCGTCCAGGGAGTGGTGGTCCAGACCAATAGCGAGGTGTCTTCCTGGCCGACCAGCGGAAAACGCACGTACACACTGGGGTCGGCCACTTCGCGATAGCCTTGGCCCACTTCGCCGGCGCTCAGGGCGGTGCCGCCTTGCGCCCACCACCAGACGATCTTGTGCCCCTTGTACAAGAGGCCGCGATCGAACAGGTGCTTGAGCGACCACCAGACGCTTTCCACGTAGCTTTGGTGGTAAGTCACATAGGCTTTGTCCAGGTCGATCCAGAAGCCGAGCCGCTCGGTGAGCCGCTCCCACTCTTTCATGTACCGCCAGACGCTCTCCTGGCACTTGTGGATGAACGGCTCGACCCCGTAGGCCTCGATCTCCTCTTTGGCGTGGATGCCGAGTTCCTTGCAGACTTCCACTTCGACGGGCAGGCCGTGGGTGTCCCAGCCGGCCTGCCGCTCGCAAAAGTAGCCGCGCATGGTGCGATAGCGCGGGAACACGTCCTTGATGGCCCGCGTCAGGCAATGCCCCGGGTGCGGCAAGCCGTTGGCCGTGGGGGGGCCTTCGTAGAAGACGAACTTGGGTTGCCCGGCGCGGCGCTGGAGGGTCTTTTCATAAACCCGGCGCTCGCGCCAAAACCGGAGCGTTTCTTCTTCTTGCTCCGGAAAGGAGACATTGCCTGGCGCCGGTTGAAACATTCCTACTCCTCGTCCAGTTCTTCGATTTCGTCGTCGTCGCTTTCGGGCAGGGCGCCGTCAAAATCGTCGTCCCCGTCCGCTCCCGGTTCTAACTCTTCGTCCAGGTCTTCGTCGAATTCGTCATCGTCGCTGTCCAGGTCGTCTTCCAGTTCTTCGTACTCGTCGTCCAGCTCTTCTTCAAAGTCGTCGTCGAACTCGTCATCGAAGTCTTCGTCGTCGAAGTCGCTAAACTCATCCTCGTCCAATTCGGTCCACAGCGACAAGGCCCGAAGAATTTCGGGCGGTGAATGAATGGGGCCTTTGAATTCCAGGGGCCGCGCGGGTTGATCGAGGCCGCCGAAACTGTCGTCGTCTTCGGCAAAGTCGTCGTCTCGGGAACGCTCCTCGCGCGAGTCGTTCCAGCGCCAGTCATCAGGTTGTTCGGTTGAGGGGTCCATATCGGTTTGCATGCGAAATCGAATCTCGTATTCGGCGGGTTCGTGTTGTTGGGTGGGAAAGAATTGTTGGTATCGCAAGGGCCGGGTTTTGTCAATGAACCTCCGGCCAGAACCGCCGCCGGTGCGGAAAGTGCGGACCTTCCGGCCCGCAGAAAACGAAAATTCCCACGACAAGCGTGGGAATCGGGCGACGCGGGCGCGTTGGTGGACGCGACGGCGCCTTACGGCCACACCCAGCGGCGGCCAAACAGCGACGGTCGCATCGGAAAATACACCGTCGTTGGCTGCGCGACCACCGGCGAGGCCGTGACCACGGGACTGTACGTCGTCACGGTCGGACTGTAGGCCGTCACGACCGGACTATAACTGGTGACCACCGGGCTGTAGCTCGTCACGACCGGGCTGTAAGTGGTAGTCACGGGACTGTAACTCGTGACCACCGGGCTGTAGCTGGTTGTCACGGGGCTGTAGCTCGTCGTTACCGGACTGTAGCTGGTAACCACGGGACTGTAACTGGTGACGACCGGGCTGTAGCTGGTTGTCACGGGGCTGTAGCTGGTCGTTACTGGACTGTAGCTGGTAACCACGGGACTGTAACTGGTGACGACCGGGCTATAACTGTTGACCGTCGGGCTGTAACTCGTCACGACGGGGCTGTAGCTGGTCGTTACCGGACTATAATTGGTCACCACCGGGCTGTAGCTGGTGACCACGGGGCTGTACGACGTAACCACCGGCGAGTACGTCGTGATCACGGGCGAGTAAGTAATCACTTGGCCCGCGGCCGCCGATGCGCCCAAGGCGACGGCGAACGCGCAAGTGATTATAAGCAGGTTTCGTGGCATACTTGTTCTCCTTTCATCGAGCCAGAGAAACGGCAACACACGACCCTGCCCCTTCCGCCAAGCATAGCTACCCCCAGCGCCCTAGACAATTATTTGAGGGTCTGTTCTCCAAGTCTAGAGGCATGTCGCCGGGAACCGGATGTTCTCGGCGTGAATTTTGGCGGGCCGATTCGGGTCCCACACCAAAGGCCGCCATCACCCGCGGCAACACCAACCCCAGCAAGCCGCGGGCCAATGAAAAACGCCCCACCAAGGGCGGGGCGTCCAGCGTTGGTCGCGGTTTCCACCGACGAACCTGGTTACTCCGGATACAGCGACGTCGAAAGGTATCGTTCGCCCAAGTCGGGCAGTACGACGACGATCATCTTGCCTTCGTTCTCGGGGCGTTTCGCCACCTCGCACGCGGCCCAGGCCGCGGCGCCGCTGCTGATCCCGCAGAAAATGCCTTCTTCCGTCGCCATGCGGCGGGTCATCTGGGCCGCGTCTTCGTCGTTCACCAGGACCGTATCGTCAATGATGTCGACGTTGAGCACGTCGGGAATGAACCCGGCGCCCAAACCCTGGATCGTATGCTTGCCGGGCTTTAGCTCCTGCCCCGCGCGGCGTTGCGTGATGACCGGGCTATTGGCCGGTTCGACGGCGATGGCTTGAAAACTCGGCTTGCGGGACTTGATGACTTCCGCCACCCCGGTAATTGTGCCGCCGGTGCCGACGCCTGAAACGAGGATATCCACCTGGCCATCGGTGTCTCGCCAGATTTCTTCGGCGGTCGTGCGGCGGTGAATCTCCGGATTGGCCGGGTTCTTGAACTGCTGCGGCATCACGTAGTTGGGGTTTTGCGCCACCAATTGCTCGGCCCGGCCAATGGCGCCCTTCATGCCTTCGGCCGCCGGCGTGAGGATAATCTCGGCGCCCAGCGCCTTGAGCAGGCGGCGCCGCTCCAGCGACATGCTTTCGGGCATGGTGACTTTCATCTTGTAGCCGCGGGCGGCGCAGACGTAGGCCAAGGCAATGCCCGTGTTGCCGCTGGTCGGCTCGATGAAGACGGTGTCTGGCTTGACCAGGCCGTCGCGCTCGGCGGCGTCGATCATGGCCCGCCCGATACGGTCCTTGACGCTCCAGAGGGGATTCTGGTTTTCGAGCTTCGCCAATACGGTGGCGTCGCAGCCCTCGGTCACGCGCCGCAGTCGGACCAGCGGCGTATTGCCAATGGTGTGGGTTATTTCCTCGAATACGCCCGTTTTGACGGCGCTACCCATAAGCCTTCCTTTCGCGTTGAAGAGAAACCGGGCCACATCCACGTCGCGGCCGCGTGCGGCTTGTGCGGCGTCATTGGGCGCTGGCGACAAGTTGCAAAACCGCGCCGAGTATAACAAATGCTCTGACTCATTCCAACGCGAACCGCGCCGACCGCAATCGCCGCTGGCACGTTGTTTGCTCTTTTAATATGCCGTTCCCTATCTCATTGAACAGAGGAGAGCGGGTTATGGTAGACGGAACACGCAAACGACGGGACTGCGAGAATCCCACGAAAAACCGCTGGTACGCCATGCACCGCGCACAGCGATTTCGCAAACGGTTCGGCGTGGCGGCCGAAGTGCCGGAGAAGTCCGTGCGGGCTTTTTGTTGCCGCCTCGAACAACATTCGCATCGCCGAGGTCCAAGTGACAACTGGGGCTAAAGCGCGATCAAAAAATCAAGCAACTAAGCCGTGCGGTCGTGGCCCGGTTCGGCGATTGTCAAGATTTTCGCTGCATCCATGCTAACCCGAAGCGCAAGTTGTGAGGGTGCGTGCTTCTTCTTTCTGAGCGGCGAAGCCGCGACAGGAGGCTTTGGACACCATCCTGATGCATGTGATCCCCAAAACAGCGCAACTTCCGAACTTACGCTTCGGGTTATTCAAAAAATCTCTCCACTGCGGCGCGATCGCCACGCCTGAACTTCACTCAAGGATGGCCAAGGGCGTTCCCCACATGTCGCCGTAAACGAAGTCCGCCAGTGGCTTTCTGCTGCGGGGCGAGCGATCTCGCGCTTGGTACTTTTCGGGCAGGCTCTCGGGATCGGCAGCGTATCCAATGGCCAGGCCGGTCAGCGGTTGTACGCCCTCGGGAATGCGATACACCTCGCGCGCCTTCTCTGGCTCAATTCCGATCATCTGATGCACGCACAACCCGCGCGCCGTGGCTTCCAAAGTCAAGCTCGCGCTGGCCAATCCAAGATCATGGACCGCGGCGGCATTGGGCTTGCCATTGCGGGTGAAGAATAAACTGGTGCAACCCAAGGCGAGCACCGGTGCGGCCCGCGCCCAGGCCTGATTTCCTTCCACCAGGCACGAGAGCAGTCGCTCGAACTCCTGGGGCCGTGCTTGGGTCGCCACCAGGTAGCTCCACGGTTGCTCATTGTAAGAGGACGGCGCCCACCGCGCCGCCTCGAACAGCGAACGAAGGTCTTCTTCCGAAACCGGGCGATCCGAAAAGGCGTAAGGACTCCAGCGCCGCGCGAGCAGTTCATGAATGGGATGATCCGGGGCGGCGTGCTTCAGGGAGTTCATCTTGATATGCCTTCTTTTGGAAACGTGGTGTTGCGGTCACGACGCCACGGGCGGTTCGTTCAGCAAACCTTCCAGGTCGAGCCGCCGTGTGTGCATTGCCAGACCGCCAACGGAGTCGCGAGGCCATTCCGGTTCGGGGCGGTCCCAATACAACTCGACTCCGTTGCCATCGGGATCGCGCAGGTAGAGCGCCTCGCTGACTCCGTGGTCGCTGGCGCCGTCAAGCTTAATTCCCACGGTCAACAGGCGGCGTAAGGCATCGGCCAGGGTGGCCCGCGTCGGGTACAGAATGGCAATGTGGTAGAGGCCCGTCGTGCCCGGTGGCGGTGGGGAGCCGCCCAGGCTTTCCCAGGTGTTCAGTCCAAGATGATGGTGATACCCGCCGGCCGAGACAAACGCCGCTTGATCGCCGTACCGTTGCGTCTCTTCAAACCCGAGCACGCCCACGTAAAATGCAATCGCTCGTTCCAAGTTAGCCACCTTGAGATGCACGTGGCCGATGCGTACGCGGGGATCGATCGCGGGGAGATTCGCCTGGTTTGTCATCTCGCTGGGTATGCCGTGTTTCTTGGCCCGAATGGCTTCGCGTCGCTGCGGAATCGCATTTGCAAGCTTGGCCCCGTAGCAAACCGCAATTCTTGTTCCATCTAGCAATCCGAATTCGCGGGCTCGCGGAAGTTTCGTGGGCTGGTTTGGCGTTCTTGGTCGAATTTGGCCCACTACCCGCGGTCGCAATCAACGACGTTGGTCGCCGTGGGCATTGTGGTGCTCGGGGCGACCCGGCTTCCGCGAGCGGCAACATGCTTTTCGGCAGCGCGCGACTCAGCTATTTTTGAGAGACCACGGTTTGCAAACTCGCGGCTCGGTGGTTAGCGGACCTGCAACCGCGCAAACTTTGCAAGCCGAACACTGCCTCTGAGGAGCCATCGCCGTTTTCGCCGGGGGCGGTCAGGCAGAAGAAGGCGCATAATGGACGATCACCATGACTTTCATCGGGGCGCCGTGCTGGCGGTACGCGGCAGCGTGGTGGACGCCCGCTTTCCGAACCAACTCCCCGAGGTCCACAGCGAACTGCGGGCCGGCGAAGACGGCCGCATCGTGGTCGAAGTGGCCAGCCATCTCGATCCGGAAACCATCCGAGGCGTCGCCCTGACCCCCACGGCCGGCCTGGCCCGCGGCTCGCTCATCCGCGACACCGGTCATCCACTTCAAGTTCCGGTCGGCGAGCGGCTGCTCGGCCGCGTCGTGAACGTATTCGGTACGCCGATCGACGGCGGGGAAGAGTTTGGAGGCCACGAGTGGCGTCCATTGCACGGGCCGCCCGTCTCGTTGGCCGGGCAGGGCGCCACGACCGAAATCTTCGTCACGGGGATCAAGGCGATCGACCTCTTGGCTCCCTTGGAACGCGGCGGCAAGGCGGGCCTGTTTGGCGGCGCGGGCGTGGGGAAGACCGTGCTAATTACGGAGTTGATCAACAACGTTGCCGGGCGCCACCGGGGCGTGACCATCTTCTGCGGCATCGGCGAGCGCTCGCGGGAGGCGGAAGAGTTGGTCCGCGACGTGCGCGACGCGGGCGTGCTGGATAACACCGTGCTGGTGTTCGGCCAGATGAACGAGCCGCCGGGGGCCAGATTTCGCGTGGGGCACGCGGCTTTGACCGTGGCGGAATACTTCCGTGACGATGTGCGGCGGGACGTTCTCCTGCTGATCGACAACGTGTACCGGTTCATCCAGGCCGGGTCCGAGGTCTCGGGCCTGCTGGGACGCTTGCCGTCTCGCATGGGTTATCAGCCCACGCTGGGGACCGAACTGGCCGAGCTGGAGGAACGCATCTGTACGACGCAAGGGGCGGCCATTACGTCGGTGCAGGCGGTCTACGTTCCGGCGGACGACTTCACGGACCCCGCCATTACGCACACGTTCGGCCATCTGTCTGCGCTTATCGTGCTTTCCCGGGAACGCGCCAGCCAGGGGTTCTACCCGGCCGTCGATCCCCTGCGATCGGAATCGAAAATGCTCACGCCGCCGCTTGTGGGCGAACGGCATTACCGCGTGGCGCGCAATGTGCGGGCGACCTTGGCCAGCTATGAAGAACTGAAAGACGTGATCGCCATGCTGGGGCTGGAGGAGTTGTCGCGGGAGGACCAGCGACGGGTCCACCGGGCGCGGCGGCTGGAGCGGTTCTTGACGCAGCCGTTCTTCACCACAGAGCAGTTCACCGGCTTGGAAGGCCGGATGGTCAACCTGGAAGAAACGCTGGACGGTTGTGAACGTATTCTAAACGACGAGTTTGCCGACTATCCGGAAAAGGCGCTCTACATGATCGGCGCGATTGACGAGGCCAAAAAGTCATGAACATGACGGTAAAGGTCATTCTACCCTCTGGCGTTCTTCTGGACCAAGCGGCCGTGAAGGTGGTGGCCGAAGCGCAGAACGGTTCCTTCTGCCTCTTGCCGCGCCACATTGATTTCGTGGCGACCTTGGTTCCCGGCATCCTTGCCCTGACATCGCCCGAGGGCGAGGAGACGTTTCTGGCCGTGGACGAGGGAGTGTTGGTGAAACATGGTCCGGAAGTGCTGGTCTCGACGTGGAACGCCGTCGAGGGCAAGCTAGGGGAGTTGCGGCAGGCCGTGCTCGCCCAGTTCCGCGATCGGGGCGAACAAGAGCAAAAGGCCCGCCTGGCACTCAGTCGCCTGGAGGCCAGCCTGGTGCATCAAATTTTCGAGTGGGATGGACGAGGCCATGCCTGATCGACCCGACGAGACACCACCTCCGGACGGCTCCCACGGGTTGAGCGAGGATGTCGCCGCTAAGGAAGCTCGCAAGGTTAGGGCGCGGCGCTCCAAGGACAGAACCCTCTGGCACGGATTAGGGGCGGCCGGCGTTATCGGCTGGTCCGTCGCCGTACCGACCGTGATGGGGGGGCTGCTGGGGCTATGGCTCGATCGCAACTGGCCGGGCGATTTTTCCTGGTCCCTCGCGCTGCTCCTGGCGGGAGTGACGCTGGGGTGCCTGAATGCGTGGTATTGGGTCGCGCTGGAGTCCAAGTTAATGGACGAGGAAGAGAAGGAAATCGATCCATGAGTGGGTTCATAATGCTGATCTTGGCCGGGATCGCTGGCGTGGGGTTGGGCCTCTTTTATTTCGGCGGCTTGTGGCTGACGGTCCGGCGACTTCCCGATTCCGACTGGCCGGCGCTATTGTTCCTGGGTAGCTTCGTGGGACGCACCGCCTTGACGGTTCTGGGTTTCTACCTCGTTATGGACGGGCGCTGGGAGCGGGTGTTGGCCTGCCTTGTCGGCTTCATCATGGCCCGGCAGTTCCTGATCTCCCGTCTACGGCCCGGGCGGGCGCCGGCGGTTGCTCGCGGAAGCGAGGGCGTGCCGACGTGAATATCACCCCCGACGCGATCGTCTACTGGCAAGCGGGTCCGGTCAAGATTACGGCCACGCTCGCATTCACCTGGTTGGTCATGGCGATCCTGATCCTGGGCTGCTGGGCGGTGACGCGCAAGTTGTCGACCGGGCCTACCGTGTCGCGCGGCCAACTCCTGTTGGAAATCGTGTTGGAGGGCATTCGGGGACAGATCCAGGACGTGACGCAGAAGGACCCGGGCCGCTATCTCCCGTTTATCGGCACGCTCTTCCTGTTCATTGCCGTTTCCAATGTGCTGGTGATCGTGCCGGGGTTCCATCCGCCCACCGGCTCTTTGTCGACCACGTCGGCCCTGGCCCTGTGCGTGTTCGTGGCGGTTCCGACGTTCGGCATCTCGGCGCGCGGGCTGGGGGCGTTTTTGAAGTCGTACATGCAGCCAAACGTATTCATGCTGCCGTTCAACATCTTCGGCGAGGTGACGCGTACCATCTCGCTGGCGATCCGCCTGTTCGGTAACATGATGAGCGGTACGATGATCGCCGCCACCGCCCTGGCGATCGCTCCGTTGTTCTTCCCGATCATCATGAGCGCCCTGGGTTTGTTGATCGGGTTGATTCAGGCGTACATTTTCTCGATCCTGGCCTTGGTCTTCATCGCCTCCGCCACGCGCGCCCACGAGGTCCAGCACGCCGAGGCATCGAACGCGGAAGGGGAAACGATTCATGGAAAGCCTTGAGCTGATCGGCATGATTTCCATCATTATGGCGGGGGCCACCGTGGGCATCGGCGCCCCGATCACCGCGATCGGAGAAGGCTGGGGGGTGTCTCGGGCCATGAGCGCGCTGGCCCAGCAGCCCGATGCGGCCCCGGTTATTTCGCGGACGCTGTTCATCGGCCTGGCGATGACCGAATCTTCGGCAATCTACTGCTTTGTCGTGTCGATGATCCTCATCTTCGCCAATCCGTTCTGGGATCACTTCGTCAGCCTGGCGGGGACGCCGTAGATGGGGATCGACGGGTTCACCCTGATCGCCCAGGTCGTCAACTTCCTGGTGCTCGTCTGGCTGCTCAAGCTCATCTTTTATGGCCGGATCGTTCAGGCAATGAACGAACGGGAAGCAAGGATCGCCGGCCGACTGGACGAGGCTGCGCGCCAACGCGCGTCGGCCGAGCAAGAAGCGGAACGGTTCCGGGCCAAGAACCGAGAATTGGAGGAACACCGCGACCAACGGCTGGCGCAAGTCGAGGAAGAGGCCGAATCGCACGGCAAGCAATTGTTGGAGACGGCTCGCCGCGAGACCGAGGCGGCGCAGGTCCAGTGGTTGGAGTCGCTCAATCGAGAGCGGCACGGGTTGCTTCAGGACTTCCGCGAACGCCTGGGGCAAGTAGTCTTCACCGTGTCCCGCCAGGGGTTGAAAGAGCTTGCCGACTCGGAACTAGAGGAACAAATGCTCAAGGTCTTCGTGGAACGGCTCGCGGCCCTTGATCCGGCGGAACGAGACGCCATTGTCACGGCGGTCCGCAGCTCGGACCGCGTGGTCGAAATCCGCACGGCCTTCCCGATGGCCCCCGAGGCGCGCGAAGACTTGTCCCGGTCCCTCCGTGAGAAACTTGACGACAGCGTGGACCCGCGGTTCTCCACCGATCCGGAGCTAATCTGCGGTATCGAACTGCGGGCCCATTCCCACCGTCTCGTTTGGAACCTGGATTCGTACCTGGAGGGCCTGGAAGCCCGTGTTTTCGAGGCCCTGGACGAGAGCGCCAAGAAACATGCAAACGCCCGGTGAGACCACGGGAAGCGGCTCCTCGCGGGGGCCATTGCGCGATTCCGCCGCGAAAACGCTGGCCGTTCTCGAAGACGTGCTGGCGACAGGCCAGGCGGAACTGACCGCTCGCGAAGTCGGCAGAGTCGTTGCAGTTGGTTCGGGGGTAGCCCGCGTCCGCGGTTTGCCTGGTGTCCAAGCAGAGGAACTGGTGGCCCTTCACGGCGGGCTGTTCGGCCTGGCTTACAACCTGGATCAAGAGGAGGTTGGGGTGGTCCTGCTCGGCCCGAGCGAGGGCTTAACCGCCGGCAGTCTCGCGCATCGCACGGGCCGCATTCTGGACGTGCCCGTCGGCGAACGGCTCGTTGGGCGCGTCATTGACGCGCTGGGGCGCCCCCTCGATGAGCGCGGTCCGATCCGCCTGCCCGAACGGCGTCCCGTCGAGCGTCCGGCGCCTCCCATCTTGCACCGTGCCCCGGTGAGCCGACCGCTGCAAACGGGTCTGAAAGTGATCGATTCGTTGCTGCCGATCGGCCGCGGACAGCGCGAGCTGATTCTGGGAGACCGCCAGACCGGCAAGACGGCCATCGCCCTGGACACGATCTTGAACCAGCGCGGCAAGGACGTCCTTTGCGTTTACTGCGCCATCGGCCAGCGGAGTTCGGCCGTGGCAAAGTTTCTTGCGTACCTTCGGCGTTACAACGCGCTCGCTTACTGCATCGTCATCGTGGCGGCGGGAGACGAGCCGCCCGGAGTGCAGTACATTGCCCCCTACGCGGCAACCACCGTGGCCGAATACTTCATGGAACGGGGCCGGGATGTCCTGATCGTCTACGACGACCTGACCCGCCACGCGCGGGCCTATCGCGAGTTGTCTCTGCTGTTGCGGCGTCCTCCAGGCCGAGAGGCGTACCCCGGCGACATCTTCTACGTACATTCCCGGCTGCTGGAACGCTCGACGCAACTGCGGAGCGAATACGGCGGAGGCTCGCTGACGGCGCTGCCGATCGCCGAAACCCAATCGCAGAACATCTCGGCCTACATCCCCACGAACTTGATCTCCATTACGGACGGGCAGATCGTCGTGTCGCCTGAACTGTTTCGCAAGGGGATCCTGCCGGCCGTGGATGTGGGGCGGTCCGTGTCGCGCGTCGGCGGCAAGGCCCAGTTGCCTTGCTACCGCTCCGTCGCCGGAGATCTCCGCCTTTCCTACGCCCAGTTCGAGGAATTGGAAGTCTTCGCCCGGTTCGGGACTCGCCTTGATGAGGCGACCGTCCAAGTGTTGGAACGCGGCCGCCGGGTGCGCGAGGTGTTCCTGCAGCCTCAGTATCAGCCGTTGCCGGTTCCGGAACAGGTGGCCGTTCTCCTCGCCGCGACCGAGGGCCTGCTGAATGCAATTCCCGTTGAGAAAGTGGACGAGGCGGAGCGGGCCATTCGCCATGCGGTCACCACCAATCTTCCGGCGGTCAGCCAGCGCATGGAAACGGGCGCCAAGTTGACCGTGGAAGATCGCGAGGAACTGCTCCAGATGATTCGCGGTATTGTTGCAGGCATCAAGGACAACGCGCATGACGCATACGCTTGAGTCGATGCGCGGTCGTATTGAAAGCGCGGAAGATCTCTACGCCGTGGTTCGCGTGATGAAGGCTCTTTCCGCCGCCAGCATCCGCCACTACGAACGCGCGGTGGAGTCTCTCGCCGAGTACAACCGCACGATCGAGGCCGGCTTACAAATTATTATACGGAACCGGCCTGAATCCATCCCGGCGGAGTCCCCGCCCGGCCATCGTTGGGGGGTTGTTGTCTTTGGTTCCGACCAGGGCATGTGCGGCTCGTTCAACGAGCAGGTGGCAACCTTTGCGCTGGAGCAACTCGCCGCCCTTTCCGGTAAACCGGAAGACCGGACGGTCTTGGTCGTCGGTTCTCGCGTCGTGGGCCGGATCGAAGACGCCGGGTGGGCGGTCCAGGCGCAATTCCCCGTGCCAAACACGGTCTCTGGCATCACTGCGGCAGTCCATGGCGTGCTTCTCAAGGTCGAGGAGCTACGTTTCCAGAAAGGAATCGAGCAGTTCCTCCTTGTTCACCACAGGCCGAGCACCCCCGTAGGCTTCAGGCCGACCAGGCTGCAACTCCTTCCCATCGACCGCGACTGGCTGGAAAGCCTGGCCGCAAGGAGCTGGATATCGCGCTCGGCGCCCACGTTTACCATGGACTGGCGCCGCCTGTTTTCCGAGTTGATCCGGCAGTATCTGTTTGTGGCGCTGTACCGCGCGTTTGCCGAGTCCCTGGCGAGCGAGAACGCCAGCCGCCTTGCTTCCATGCAAGCCGCAGAGAAGAACATCCAAAACCACCTGTCCCGGCTGGCGCTTGACTATCACCAGGGCCGACAGAAGTCGATCACCGAGGAGCTTCTCGACATCGTCGCCGGCTTCGAGACGTTGACCAAGGAGAAACGCCGGTAATGAGCAAGCCAAACGGAAGTTGAATCGCAAGCGTCGGCCGCCTTAGACAGGGAACGTGACGCCGACGAATTCGTTTGCGACGTGGCGTGCTGGATGTTCGTTGCAACAATAAGAAAGCCCTTCGACGTAATCGCCGAAGGGCTTGTTTGTAAGACCAGGTCGGGGTGACAGGATTCGAACCTGCGACCCTCTGCTCCCAAAGCAGATGCGCTAGCCAGGCTGCGCTACACCCCGAAACGTTAAGGTAATGCTAACAAGGAACCGCATGTCGGACAAGCTGACCACCGACTAGGAGGTATGATCTACCGAGCAAGTTGGGTTATGGCCGCGACCATCGCCGCCGGGGGGCGGATTGGAAATCCGCCCGTGATTCTATTCGCAGGCCCTCGCGGCTCAACCGGCCTGACGCGCTGGCTGCTCGTAGACGGTTTCGGTCAGGAAGTCGAAGATTCGCTCGAACTCCTCGTGGTTCTTGAAGTGGATCACGATCCGTCCCCGGCCCTTGGAGGTCTGGCGGATATCGACCTTGGCGCCGACCGCGCGGCGAAGTTCCTGCTCTAGAGACCCGACCTGATCGGTCTTGGTTCGCGCGGGTTTGGCCGAAGGCGCGGTTGCGCCGGGGACGCCGTCCTCCCGTTCGATGTGCTCTTTGACCAGCCGCTCCATGTCGCGCACGCTCAGACCCTCGCGCTCCACCTGGCGGCAATATTCGACTTGGAGCTTTTCGTCGCCCAACGGCAACAGCGCCCGGGCGTGGCCGGCGGTCAGCTTCTCGTCGGCCAGGGCGGTTTGGACCTCCTCGGGCAGTTCCAACAGCCGCAGGAAGTTGGCGATGGTGGCCCGGTTGATCTTCACGCGGCGGGCCAGGTCTTCCTGGGTGCAGTGGTGCTGGGCGATGTAGCGCTGGAACGAGAGCGCTTTTTCGAGCGGGTTCAGGTCTTCCCGCTGGAGGTTCTCGACCAAGGCCAGTTCCGCCACCACGCGGTCGTCGGCCTCGCGCACCTGGGCCGGCACCGTGGTCCAGCCCGCCTTGATGGCGGCCCGCAACCGCCGCTCGCCCGAGATGAGTTGGTAGCGGTCGCCCACCCGCCGCACCAGGATCGGCTGGAGCATGTCGTGCTCTTGGAGACTCTCGGCCAGCGAGGCGATTTCGGCCTCGGCGAACTTGCGACGCGGCTGGAAGGGGTTGTCGTCGATCTTGACCACCTCCAGCCGCAGGATTTCTTCGTGCGGCTCGGTGGGGGTGTTTGGCGTGGGCGCCGGTTCGGGCGACGGTTCGTGCAGCCGCAGCGAAGGCGCCGACGCCGCGGCGTGCGGTTCTTCGGGCGTGCGGCGACGGAGCGTTGCCGTTTCGCCGGCGGCCGTTTCCTCGGCGGCGCCCAGGAGCGCGGCCAAACCTTTTCCCAGTCGTCGATCTTTAGACACGTTCCAACACCTCCATGCAAAGCTCTAGGTAAGCCCGCGTGCCGCGGGAGCGCGGAGCATAGTCGAGGACCGACAACCCATGACTGGGCGCCTCGGCCACGGCCACGTCGCGCGGGATCACGGTATCAAAGACAATCTCGCCAAAAAACTCGCGGACCTCCGCATCGACCTCGTGGGTCAGTTCCAGCGAAGGATCGAACATCGTTAGCAGGATGCCGCCAAATTCCAGGCAGTTATCGTCCTGCCGCATCACGTTGCGTATGACGTGAATCATTTGCGTCAGCCCTTCCATGGCGAAGTATTCGCACTGGATGGGCATCAGCACTTCCGTCGAAGCCGCCAGCGCGGTCTGCGTCAGCGGACCGAGCGACGGCGGGCAGTCGATCAGGGCGTAGTCGTAGGCGCTCAGGCCACGGGAAAGATGGTGGCGGATCAGGGCCGCCTCGCCGTTCTCGGCGTTGGCCAGCACTTCCACGTCTTGAAAGTTCCGGCTGCCGGGCAACAGGTGCAGGTCTTTGAGGGCCGTTTCCACCAGCGACTCGCGGAGCGGCCGCAACTCGACCAGCGGGTGCCGGGCCGTCGGTTCGCTTCCCAGGGCCGAGGTGGCGTTGCACTGCGGATCAAGATCCACCAGCAGCGTGCGCAGCCCGGCCTTGGCGATGGCGGCGGCCAGATTGACCGCCGTCGTCGTCTTGCCGACCCCGCCTTTCTGGTTGGCTACGCAGAGGATCCGCGCCACGTGCTCGCTCCCGTCCTTGGGATGCGGTTGAAAAAGTGCAGCGCGATTGTAACCGCGAAACGAGAATTCGCGGAATGGCAGTTACGTTTCACGTGGAACGCGCGGTCGCCGCAGGCGGTCGCGCCCGCGCAGGCGGAGCGGTTTGCCTGCGCGTTTCACGTGGAACGGACTAGTGATGGAATTCCGACCATCAACTTTGAAACCGTGTCGTCATTCCACCGGCTCATCAAGGAAGGACTCGCCCGCTCGAAGCCGCTCTAGGCGATGAAAAAGATCCTCTTGTACGTCCCGAGGTGCGCTTTCCACGACCCTTTCTTGCCACCTAATTGCTTCGTCAAATTGGCCGGCCTGCGCATAACAAAGTGCAAGGACGTGCATCGCCTTCCAATCCTTGTGACCTAACTCACACGCTTTCCTTGCCTGCTCCACAGCTTCGACAGGATCACCACCAGATTGGAAAGGAAAGGTGGCAAGTGCGAACGCAAGTTGCATGCGCGCCTGATGGCTTGAGGGTGAAGCAGCGACAGCGTTACGGTAGTCTACCATTGCCTGGACTTGGTTTCCCTCGTACTCGAAAATCCTAGCACGAGCGAGGAAAAATTCAGCGTTTGAGCGATCAAGGTTGATGGCAATGGATAGATCTAATCCGGCCCTATTTGTCTCTCCCAGATGCGCGTTGGCGAGTCCTCGGTAGTAATATGCACGCGCAGAACCTGAACGGGCGCCAATGGCTTTGGTTAGGTTTTTTCTCGCGTCTGTATAGTTACCTTCTGAATAGCTAGAAACACCGCTATTGTAGAACTTTTCGAAGCGGTAGTCCTGCACATAGTGGTAGGCAACGACACCAACAACAACGCTCAACACAAGGCCGAGAACGGCTATCAATATTTTGCGACTTCGACCCACGTTCTCACGTCTGAAAACAATTGGGTGGCGGATTTTTGGGCAGCGCTACGAGGGATCAATGCGTTGTTGGCGTCCTATGGACGCCGAAATAGTCGCACACTCGCGCAGCGAGTGCAAAGTCTAATCCTATTCCAGCGGATTAATCACCAAACCACTGAGCAGCTTGGGATAGAAGTAGGTGCTTTTCTGGGGCATCCGTTCGCCTAGCTCGCTGACGTCGCGAATGTGGTCGATCGTGGCGGGCATCACAAGCGCGGCGAGCGGGAATTGACTGCTCTCCAGGCCGTCGATCACCTCTTGGACCAAGTGCACGTAGGTGGGCTTCGGCCAACGCTTGCCGTCCAGCAGGTTCTCAACCACCAGGCGATGGAGGATGCTCACGCCCAGGCTCCGCCATTCGTCGCTGCGCTCGGGGGCCAGTTCTTGGAGCTTGGCGCGGCCGGCGTCGGTAATGCGGGCCACCACCCAGCGGTCGTCCTTGGCGGTGAAGAACCCCAGCGCGCCCTGATCGTCTTCGACCTCTAGCTCGTCCCAGACCATGTTCGCCAGGTCGGGGCCTTCGCCGGCAATGCGGGTTGTGAAGCAGTCGCCCAGCTTGGCGATCAGCTCGTCGGACGTCATCGGCGCGGGGCCTTCAAACAGCCGGTGCGTGGGCAACACGATCATGCCCGGGTCGCTCATGCTGACGCACATCATCAGCACGAAGTTTGCCGGATGGTCGTCGGGCAGCGGCCCCTGTTGCTCCGCCAGATAGTCGCGGTAGTTGCACGCGGTCTCGTAGCGGTGATGCCCGTCGGCCACAAACGCCGGCTTCGGGTCCATCACGGCGGCCACCTGCGAGATGACGCGCTCGTCGGTCACGGGCCACATCCGATGCATCACGCCCAGGTGGTCCATCGCTTCCAACGGCGTCTTGCCGGCAACGGCGCGTTCCAGAAGCTCCTGGGCCTCGTTCTCGGGATCGGGGTACAGGCCAAAGATCTGGCTGAGGTTTGCCTTGCACGCCTTGGTCAGGCGCAGCCGGTCGGCTTTGGCCGAGGCGTGGGTCTCTTCGTGCGGGTAGATCTTGCCTTCACCGAACCGCTCTAGCCGTACGCGGCACATGAAGCCGCGGCGCTGGTATTCCTGCCCGCCGTGCGTGAACACCTGATGGTAAACGTAGATGGCCGGCGCGGCCTCTTCCATGAGCACCCCTTCGCGGCGCCAGTTTTTGAAGAACGTGGCGGCCCGATGGTAGCGATTGCCGTGGGCGGCGTCATCCGGTTCGTCGCCCGGCTCGATACGGTTGAGAATCAGGCGAATGACGTTCGCCGGGTGTTTCTTATACAGGTCGTCCTGCAACGCGTCGTCAATGACGTCGTAGGGAGGCGCGATCACGTCGCTCAAGGCGCCGACGTGACCAAGATCGTACCGAAGACCGCGAAACGCTTGAATGGTGGGCATGGGCGTGGAGAGGGAAAGGGCCGGCGGGCGCCGGACAAAGTTAGTAGGCGTGCAAGCTATTGAGCAGTTACTAGAGCCACGGATGGAACACGGACGGAACGCGGACGGAACGCGGAAGTGAAAGGAATTGACGGACGCGACCCGTCTCGAACCCGGGCTGGCTCGCATCGCGCATTCCGTTGTGATCCGCGTTTCTTCCGTGTTCCATCCGTGGCGAAATTTTCCTGGATGGAACGCGTAGGCGTCCGCCAACCTGGGACGCTACGCGCCGCGTCCTAATACCGGTAGTGGTCAGGCTTGAAGGGGCCTTCCGCCGGAACGCCAAGGTACTCGGACTGCTCGGCGGTTAGCGTGGTCAGCTTGGCGCCGATCTGCTCCAGGTGCAGCCGGGCCACTTCTTCGTCCAGGTGCTTGGGAAGCACATAGACCTTGGATTCGTAATTCTCATGGTTCTGCCACAGTTCAAGTTGCGCCAGAACCTGGTTGGTGAACGAGTTCGACATGACGAACGAGGGATGCCCCGTGGCGCAGCCCAGGTTCACCAGCCGCCCCTCGGCCAGCAGCAGGATCGAACGGCCGTGCGGCAGCGTGTAGCGGTGGACCGGACCGCCCACCTCGCGGCTCGACTTGATCTCCTGCTTCTTGACGTCCTTTTGATTTTCCAGCCAGGCCACGTCGATCTCCAAATCGAAGTGGCCGATGTTGCACACGATGGCGTCGTTCTTCATCACGCGCAGGTGTTCGCCACGGATCACATCCCGGTTGCCGGTGGCGGTGACAAAGATGTTTCCGATGGGCGCGGCCTCTTCCATGGTCGTAACCTGGTAACCTTCCATCGCCGCTTGCAGGGCGTTGATAGGGTCGATCTCGGTCACGATCACGCGAGCGCCCCCGCGGGAAAGCGCCTGGGCACAACCCTTGCCCACGTCGCCGTAACCGCACACGACCGCTACTTTGCCGGCGACCATGACGTCGGTGGCTCGCTTGATGCCGTCCACCAGCGACTCGCGGCAACCATAAAGGTTGTCAAACTTGCTCTTGGTGACCGAGTCGTTCACGTTGATGCAGGGGGTCCGCAGTTCGCCCCGCTTGTGCATGCGGTACAAGCGGCTCACGCCCGTGGTGGTCTCTTCGCTGATGCCGCGAATCCCGTCCAGCAGTTCAGGAAACTTCTGGTAAACCATGGCGGTCAGGTCGCCGCCGTCGTCCAGGATCAGGTTCAGCGGCTGGCCGTCGGGAAAGAAGATGGTTTGCTCGATGCACCAGTCGAACTCCTCGGCCGTCTCGCCCTTCCAGGCGTAAACGGGCGTACCCGCCTTGGCCACGGCGGCCGCGGCGTGGTCCTGGGTGGAGAAGATGTTGCAACTGCTCCAGGTGACCTCGGCGCCCAACTCCTGCAAAGTCTCGATCAGCACCGCGGTTTGAATGGTCATGTGCAGGCAGCCGGCGATGCGGGCGCCTTGGAGCGGCTTCTGGGGGCCGTACTTCTTGCGAAGCGCCATCAGGCCGGGCATTTCGTTCTCGGCCAGCATGATCTCGCGGCGGCCCCAGTCGGCCAGCGCCAGATCCGCGACCTTATAAGGCTGTTTCTCGGTTTGGACTTGCGACATCGTTCTCTCCTAGGCAGAAAATTAGGCGACCACGGGTATCCCATCCCGGCGGCCTTCAAAACAGGCAAGACGTATGATAGGACGACTCCCCAAATACTGGCAACCGGGAAAGACGGGCCAAATGGGGCGAACGACCGTTTATCCGTTCATTTTTTCCCAAGCGCGGCGGGCGTTCTCGACAAACCGCCGCATGGCGTCGTGATCTTTGTGACCCGGCGCCGCTTCTACGCCTGACGCCACATCGACCGTGTCTGGCCGAGCGGCGGCGATTGCCGCGGCCACGTTATCCGGCGTCAGCCCGCCAGCCAGAATGAGCGGCAGTTTGCCGAACAGCGGCCGACTTTCGCGAAATTCGGTCCAGTCGATGGACTCGCCGCCGCCGCCGTACTTGCCTTCCACATAGGCGTCAATCAATGCGGAAGTCAGATTCACGCCGAGGCCCCGGCAGTCATCTATATAGGCTGCAATTCGTGGGTACCCATTGTCGCGACAACGAAACGCGCGGATCAGCGGCAGCGTGGCCACTCGCCCCGCCGTCTTGCGATACTCGGCCAACGCGTGCGGCGATTCGTCGCCATGGAATTGCAGTGCATCCAGCCCGACTGCGTCGGCGATCGTCGCCACTTCGGCGGCCGTGGCGTTGACGAACACCCCCACGCACAGCACGTCCTTGGGCATTGCCTGGCGAATCTCCCTTGCCGTGGCGGGCGTTACATAGCGGGGGGTGCGTGAATAAAAATTCAGGCCAACGGCGTCGGCGCCGGCTTCAACGGCATGACGCGCGTCGGCAAGATTGGTAATGCCGCAAATCTTGATCTGAAACACGCACACGGCTCCCGCCCGAAAGTCCTCAAGACACGCCCGCCTGCAATCCGAAGCATCGAAGTGCGGCCTGGCGCGCCGCAACCCGGTGGCCCAGGATTCACGGAAGGCTCGCCCCAATGGTTGTTCGCACCTCATCGCGCTCGCACGCCCGCCTCCTCGCTACGGCGAACCCAACCAGGCTGAAACGGTTGTACGCTTTTGCGGTCGGCGCCTTGGCGGCGTTCGTGGCGGCCTTTGTTCTGGTGCATCCGCCAATCAAGGGGTACGTTGCAACGGCCATTATCGAGTACAACCCCTCGTTGGCAAAGGAGGGCGCGCTGACCGATTTGCGACGTTTAGCAACCGGCTTGGACGTGCATCCCCAGGATGAGGGGCAGAGGGTTTTCCAGTTAGCGCTAACGGCGCGGGACCGGCGCGAGGCGGTCCACTCTCTGGAGGCGACCATTCAGAATGTGGCCTCCGACGCCGCGTTGCGCGCCCAAGCTGAGCGTGCCGAGGCCTTGAGCCTGCTCGCCGATCGGTTGACCACGGCGCAAGACGCCGAACAAGCGGCGCGCCGCGCCTGGGAAGCCGCACATCAACGTCAGGCTCTCCAAGCCCGCGCACCCTCGGCGGAAACGTCGCCGTCCCGACCATTGGCGACCCGACTCAAAAAACCGGCGGCCTTGCCCGTAAACCCCGAATGGGTGGAATTGACGCAAGCCGTGAATCAACTTCGGAAGGAACGGAACGAGTTGCTCGTTGAGCGATTGCCGGCCCATCCGGCTGTCAAGGATGTGGAGTTTCGCATCGCGACGCTGGAGCAACGGCTGGCCGCAATCCCCGGCGTGGCGCCAACCGGACCGGCGGACGCTACCGCGTCATCGCCCGGCGAGCAAGCATCGCCTCCGGCAAACCCGGCGCCGCGAGACGCCCGAGTCAAAGCCGAAGTTGCCTTGGCGATCGAGGCGGCCGAGTGCAAGCGGGCCTGGGAAGCCGCCAAAGCAGAACTTGCCGCAGCCAGCGCCGCACACGCCGACACCCAACGGTTGCAACGCCAACGCGGCGCCGCAGTGCGGATCATCGAAGAGCCTGCCGTCCACGCGGTCGTGGGGGGGCGTATGCCCGCGGGCGTCATGGCGCTTTTGGCGCTCGTCTCGATGGGCGTTGGATTCGGTTTGGCGCGGGGATTGGCAAACCGTGATCCTAACGTGCTGACCACCGTGGACGACGTGACACGGGTTCTTCAACTTCCCGTTGTGGCCGCCCTGCCGGTGGGCGACCATGCGACACGTCCGTTGCGAAACGTGAAATCCCGGTTGGCGACGATCGGCGTCCGCGCGGCCGAAGCGACGCTTTTCGTCGTCGCGGCGCTGGTGTTGCTGGCGGTCGCGTCCGATTCCTTGGTGATTCACGCCGCGGCGAAGGACCCGCTACAAGCGCTGGCGCTGGCGTGCGAGCGATTCCGCCCTTTTTAGCCATACCTGCGGTGTCGGGCCGCCGTAGCGATTGGCCTTTGCCGCGCCATTCGGCGGCGAGACGCCGGCGCGACGGAGGCATTTGACCGCCTCGCGACGGCGCGTTTCTCCAGATCGTTACAATCCGTTTTAAGCGAATCCCCTCGGCGCGCCGATTCCTTGGACAAGCCCGCGTTCGTGCGCTCCCACAAACGCCGTGGGGTTGGGCATGTCGCTTCATTTTCTCCTAGGCCAGGCAGTCAGCCATGTACGAAACGGCTTTTGGTTTTCGCATCCGACCGTTCGCCGCTTCTCCTACGGTTGCGCTTTACCATCCCGCGGCGCCAATCGAAAAGGCGCGCGCGGCTCTGGTGCGGTGCATTGAGCACGGCGGCGGCCCCGGCTTGATCGTTGGCCCGGCGGGTGTCGGCAAGTCACTCCTCTGCCAGTTGCTGGCCGAACAATTCCGCGCCCGCTTTCGGGTTGTGATGCTCGCCAGTGCGCGGCTGTGTACGCGGCGGGCTCTGCTGCAAAATATCCTCTTCGAGTTGGGGTTGCCGTATCGCGACTTGGAAGAAGGCGAACTGCGGCTGTCGCTCATCGACTATTTGGCCAACGACGAGCGCGCCGCCCAAGGCATGTTGCTCATCGTGGACGAAGCCCATAGCCTGCCCACGCGGCTGCTCGAAGAAATTCGCATGATTACCAACCTGGTGCGCGACGGGCGTCCGCGCGTGCGGTTGATCCTTGCCGGGAGCGCGCGGCTGGAGGAGCGGTTCGCCAGCCCCAAGTTGGAATCATTCAATCAGCGGATCGCGGCTCGTTGCTACCTGGAGTCGTTGGGACGCGAGGAAACGCGGGCCTATATCAACGCGCAACTGACCGCCGCTGGACGCCGGCCGAACGAACTCTTTACGCCTGACGCGCTCGACGCCGCCTATGACGCGACGGCCGGCGTGCCTCGCCTGATTAACCAGGTGTGTGATCACGCCTTGGTGTTGGCCACCGTGGGGGGGCAAAGCATCATTCGCGCCACGGGCGTGGAAGAGGCCTGGTCCGATCTCCAGCAGTTGCCCGCGCCGTGGCACATGGAGACGCCCGCGGCCGAAAGCGTGGTCGAGTTCGGGCGACTCGAACCTGGCGCCGGGGCGTCGTGCCCGACGCCTTCCGCGGGTGTGGCGGATGACGCGGGTGTGGCGGATGACCAGCAAACCCGCCGCCCCGATCCGATCCACCAATTGAACGCGATCGAGCAGGCCGTCGCGATGGCCGGCGAGGAAGTCGGCGATGCGTTGACCACAACGTTCTCCACCACCGACCACGATTCCGACGAAGAGGAGCAATTCCAGCCGGCGGGAGTGATTGGTCCCGAGGTCGAACTGGTGTTTCATGGCCCGCATGCGCCGTTCGGCGAAAGCTTTATAGAAGAAGAGATTGTCATCGACCGGTACGCCGCGCTGGAATCGGCCCGGTTGGCCAAGTTGCGGCAGACGCCGTGGTCGCGCGATCGGGCCATTCCCGAACGCCTGGCCGAAGCCCAAAGTCAGGTTGAAGCAGCACAAAAACAAATTGCGGCGCTCCGTTCGTCCGTTGTCGAAGAGCCAGCGGAAGCTGGCAGCGATCCCGTATTTCCCGAGTATCGCGTGGCGGTTGCCGAGACGACGCCGCTCGTTCCCGCCGCCGAGGTCGCCACGCCGGCCACTGGCGAGGAGCAGGTCTCGCTGCCGTTGGAGCCGGTTGCTGCGGTGGAGGACGATCGCGACTTGATCGTCATCGAGGATGAAGCGGAACCGAAGCCCACGGGGCCGAACCCCCGCCCGGGACGAGTTCGTCGGCAAGAGTATCGGCAACTGTTTGCCCGCATGCGACGAGGTTAAGCGGCCATGAGGCAAATCTTGACCGCGCTGCGGCAGTTAGACGCCAAGACCGGCTCGTTCGAGTCGGCGGGCCTTCCGCCGCATCCCTCCGGCGAACCACAACCGCCTGACGCGCCCGAGGCGTCAGCTCATCCAATAGAGACGGACGGCGGGACCGAGGTTGAGCCGGCGCCGATGGCCCGGTTTGACGGGCTGGCGAAGCTCGTGCAGTACGCCGCCGACCGCGCCGAACCGGACGAGCCAGATTCCTTGCGGCCGGTCGTTCTCCCGTTTGTCGCGGCTCGGGAAGTCGATGAATCGCCGGCCGTCGCGCCGGCGCGCTTTCAGGTCGCGATCCAGACATGGCAATCCCAGCAACCGCTGGCGGCTCCGTGTCGGGCTTTGGCGGATCGCCTGGTGGTGGAGTATTCGGCGCCGGCGGCGCTCCTGTTCTCCAGCGTCGATGACCTGGAAAGCGTATCGCTTGCCATTGCGGTTGTTGGTCATCTCGTGGCCCACCGCCACGGTCGCGACGTGGTGCTGGTGGACGCCAACCCGCACCGCCGGGCTCTGACGGAAGGCTTTGCCTTG
>JAANMU010000131.1_pt1 | contig 94529 bp, 56 predicted proteins | sample 7279701 | NCBI WGS metagenome assembly JAANMU01 (sample SAMN14094539, study PRJNA606508) | bioreactor metagenome | isolation source: A lab-scale SPAN reactor treating ammonium-rich wastewater day 57 | place: Ireland: Galway | collected 2017-03-13 | reverse complement strand
GCGCGTATCAAGGAGGAACGCGCCGACGGTTTCGTGATTCGCGGCGCGCGCATGCTGGCGACCGCTCCTGTTTCCGATGAGATTATGGTCTTTCCCTCGACGCTGCTCACCAGCAATCCCGAGGACGCTCCCTACGCCTTCGGCTTCTGCATCCCGTCCAACACGCCGGGTCTGAAGTTTCAGTGCCGCGAAACGGTGAGCTATAATCCCAACGGCTACGATCACCCGCTCGGCGCGCGCTTTGAAGAACAGGACGCCGTCGTCATCTTTGACGACGTGTTTGTCCCATGGGAAAAAGTGCTACTCTATAAGAATGTCGAAGTCTGCAACAAAGCCTACGCCGCGTCCGGTGCGGTCGTGCACATGTCGCATCAGGTCTTGTGCAAGAACATCGCCAAGAGCGAATTCCTGCTCGGCCTCGCGTCTCTAATGGTGGATTCCATCGGGATCGAGCAATTCCAGCACATCCACGAAAAACTTGCCGACCTCTGGGTTACCCACGAAACTATGAAAGCGTTTCTGCGCGCCGCTGAAGCCGATTGCCACTTGGACGAATACGGCGTCATGCGTCCGGCCTGGGATCCGCTGGATGCCGCGCGTAATCTCTTCCCGCGCACCTATCCGCGCCTCGTGCAGATCATCCAGCAGCTCGGCGCCAGCGGATTGGTCGCCATGCCCACGCATGACGACTTGAACGGCCCGCTCAAGGAAGAGATTCAGAAATACTACATGGGCGCGCGCGTCGACGCGTATGAGCGCATTCCGCTCTTCCGTTTGGCGTGGGATGCTTCAATTTCCGCCTTCGGAACCCGTCAGGCACTCTACGAGTATTTCTTCTTTGGCGACCCCGTCCGCATGGCTGGTGCGCTCGTCAAGAATCATCCTCGCAAGGAAGCAATGGAGAAGGTTCGTCACTTCCTCGAAAAGATGCGCGGCGAAGCCGAAGCGGACGCCTCCGCCGCGAAGTCTCGCTAAACGTTTGCAGCACAACCGAAACTTGACCGCATGACGGACTTTCTCGCACCTCTTGAACCGCGCACGTTCTTCGATACCGTTGGTCTCTTCGCCACCGGAGTCTGCGTCATCACGACCGATGGCGAAACCGGCCCTCACGGTATGACCGCCAATGCCGTCACGTCGCTGTCCCTCGATCCGATGCTCGTCGTCTTTTGTGTGGCCAAGCGCGCGCACATGGCCGACTATCTGACACAGCCCGGCGCACGATTTACGATCAACATCCTGCGCGACGAACAGATTGCTATCTCCAATCACTTCGCCGGCCGCTCGCCTGAAGGGGAACACCCGTCCTTCCGCTTCGTGGACTGGCAGGGTGGACCGCGCATCGAAGGAGTGCTCGCCGCCATCGGCTGCGAAGTCGAGAGCTATCCCGAAGGCGGCGATCATCTCATCGTCGTCGGCAGAGTCGTCGCGCTGCATCAAGGCATCGAACCGCATAAACCGTTGCTCTACTACAGGAGCCGCTATCACGATCTCTCAGGCAAGCTCAATCAGCCCGCTCCCGACCGCGAAGACCTGAGCGGCCCCGGCCCGCAGCTCTTCTGGGACCCTTGGGAAGGGTAAGCACATTCCCTTAGCTTCCGCAGAACACAGGCGGAAACATTGTCGGATTTCCCATTATCATTTACTTTGAAACTATAGTCAGGACCCGATCATCAGCACCGAAGTCATCGTCAAGCCGCGCGAACGAAAGCCCGCAAGCTCAGAGGGAGCGCCCGCGTCGCGCGAGATTAATAATCAGCAGGACCTGCTCCAGATTCTGAAACCTTATGCGACCCCCTCGATCAAAGGGTCACTCTGGCAGACGTTCAATACCTTCATCCCGCTCTTCGTCACCTACTATCTGATGTATCTGAGTCTGAGCTACTCCTACTGGCTCACGCTCGGTCTGTCATTGCTGGCTGCGGGATTCACCGTCCGACTCTTTATCATCCAGCATGATTGCGGGCACATGGCCTTCTTCCCCAGCCGCACATGGAACGATCGCTTGGGCTACGTGTGCAGCCTCTTCACGATGGTTCCCTATTACTACTGGAAACGCCAGCACGCGCTGCATCACGCCTCGAATGGCAACCTTGACCATCGCGGCTTCGGCGACATGGACGTCTTTACGGTGGATGAATATCTGGCCATGAATAAGTGGCAGCGGCTCAGATACCGCGCCTATCGCAATCCCGTCGTATTCTTGTTGATCGGCCCGCTCGTGCTCTTCTTGTATATCAATCGCCATCCGGCCGATCCCGTGCAATACAGCGCGCGCGACAAGCGCAACGTCTGGCTGACCAACCTCACCATCGCCGCGACCTTCGGCGGACTCGGCTGGCTGATCGGCTACGGCGCGCTGTTGAAGATCGCTCTGCCCGTGCTCTACCTCGCCGCCGGTGCCGGCATCTGGCTCTTCTACATTCAGCATCAGTTCGAGCACACCTACTGGAAACCCGATCAGGAGTGGAACTTCGTGCGCGCCGCCATGCAGGGCAGTTCGTTCTATCGGCTCCCGAAGATCCTGCAATGGTTCACCGGCAACATCGGCTTTCACCACATCCACCACCTGACGCCCGGCATCCCGAACTATCGTCTTGAGAAGATCTACAACGAGAACCCTGAATTCCGTGATGTCTATGAAGTCACGATTCTCTCAAGTCTGAAAACCATGTTCCTTTCCGTCTGGGACGTGCAGCAGCAGCGTCTGATCAGCTTCCGCGAACTGAACAAGAAATACGCTTGACGCATAAAATGTAGGCGCGGATGGCGATCCGCCCGCACCAAGATAGTTCATTGCATCGGCGCGGATGGCGATCCGCCCGCGTCGTCATCCTGAACGCAGCGTTCTGCTTGATGACCTGCTCTATCGCGTCGTCATCCTGAACGCAGTGTTCTGCTTGATGACCTGCACTAACGCGTCGTCATCCTGAACGCAGTGTTCTGCTTGATGACCCGCTCTATCGCGTCGTCATCCTGAACGCAGTGTTCTGTTTGATGACCCGCTCTAACGCGTCGTCATCCTGAACGCAGTGTTCTGTTTGATGACCTGCTCTATCGCGTCGTCATCCTGAACGCAGTGTTCTGTTTGATGACCTGCTCTATCGCGTCGTCATCCTGAACGCAGTGTTCTGCTTGATGACCCGCTCTATCGCGTCGTCATCCTGAACGCAGTGTTCTGTTTGATGACCTGCACTAACGCGTCGTCATCCTGAACGCAGTGTTCTGCTTGATGACCTGCTCTAACGCGTCGTCATCCTGAACGCAGTGAAGGATCCCTCCGGTCCCCCGAATCCAAGTCGAATTTAGGGATAACCGGAGCGCCCGAAAATTCAATCTCTCATTTTCACGCTTTATCCCCAATGACCCCCAACATTCTTCGCACCGCCCACGCCGAATTCCGCGTCACCGATCTTGAGCGCGCCAAAACTTTCTACGTGGACGCCCTCGGCTTCTCGATCCTGCATCAGGATTCCGAACGGCTCTACTTAGGCAACATCGAGGAGCGCGACCCCTACTCACTGGTCTTGCGCAAATCCGCGCAGCCCGGCCTTGGGCATCTGGCCTTCAAAGTCGAGCGCGAAAGTGATCTCGACGGCCTCGCGTGGATCGCCGGCGAAGACGGCCTCGCCCACAAGTGGCTCGATAAGGGCGCGAAATACAAGATGGGCCGCACGCTGGTCATGCAGGACCCGCACGGCATTCCCCTGCACATCTATTTTGAAGCCGAGCGCCGCGACTGGAGTTTGCAGAAATACTATGAGCATCGCGGTGCGCGTATTCAGCGCATTGACCACTTCAATTGTCAGGTGCACGACGTGCGCCGCGCCTACGAGTGGTATACCAGGCGCTTGGGCTTTCATTGCAGTGAATACACCGCCGCCAATGACACCCCGCGCATTCCCGGTGAATATTCTCCCGGTAATCCGAGCTTCAGTTGGCGCTGCGTCGAAACCGATGATCTGTGGGCAACGTGGCTGCACAGAAAACCCAACGTGCACGACATCGCCATGATGAACGGCATCGGCCCGCGTCTGCATCACGTCGGCTTCTGGGCCTATGACAGATTATCCATCTTGGATGCCTGCGACGTCTTGGCCAGCATGGGCATGGTGGATCACATCGAGCGCGGTCCGGGCCGTCACGGCTTGTCGAATGCGTTCTTTCTTTATTTGCGCGACCACGACAACAACCGCATCGAAATCTACACCGGCGACTATCTGTTGACCGATTGGGATGTTCCGCCCGTGCGCTGGAGCATCAATGACAAGCGTCGCGCCACCTTCTGGGGCCACTTGCCTCCCAAGTCATGGTTCGATGAAGCAAGTTTAGTTGAAGACATCGTCACCGGCGACCTCATGCCCGTCAGCGACCCCAAGTTCTTCGGCCGCCCAACGTTTGTAGTGTAGTTTTCTCTCTCCCCTTGCGGGTCTTAATACCCGCAACCGTGTGCTCGCCGCCAACCCGCTGTGCCACCCCCTGGGGAACCAACTCGCTTGCCCAAGCGTTCAATAATAGTCCCCCCAGCCAGCCGCCCCCACTTCGGCACACATTTTCATGTTTAACAAATATTTACGTCAAATTTTCTCGACACTCCTCTCGAAAATATGAACAAACGCACAAGTAACTGTTTATATTAACCACATATGACTTGACAAATCCCTAAATATGTTCTATATTAAGCACATCCTGCCGCCCGCCACCCGTCCCCGATATCATCGTGTTAGTACCGCAAGCAACCCCCGTTTGAACAAGGCCCAGTAGCTCCGACCGGGCGAATCCGGCCCCCGCGATCAAACTGCCGGAGAATTTCCTCTCCGCACCCCCGAGTCACCACTCCGTCAGGAGTTCAAGACTCATTTCCCCCCAAACCCCAAATCCCAAACCGTGCACAGATCTTAGAACATGCAAGCCATGCACAGTATTCCGTGCAGAACTAAAAAACTAACACGATGATAATACTTGGTTAAACACCTTAAATGGTAGTGGCACAGCCGTTGCCTAATAGCCAATTGAATGGCATAGTCCGTTCACCCGGGTCTCATGCCCGGATTGATCTGACTTGGACACCTTCCCTGCGCGGCACCAATGGGAAAAATGTCCACCCCAATTTGAGAAAGGCAGTCGGGCCTCACGAAGACCCTCGTCATTCGCGCGGTTTTCTTCCCAGTCTCCCTGCTTCATTGTGACGACGCTTCTTCCTCCTTGGCTTTGTGGTTCGGGCCTCGTGAGGCCCTCCTTTCTCGCACTGGTAAAAACATCGGACGCTTTCCAAAGGCTCGGATTCAGTTACCGAGGGCTTGGCACGGTTTCTTCGCTCCTGCTTGCGGCCCCTGCACGGCTCACTCAGACTTTCTTCACGGTTCTCGGTGACTGAATCTGGTCCTTGGAAGGACAAAAGGTTGCGCAAACAACGCAATCAAGCCGAAAAACTATTAACACCGCCCTCGCAGCGGTGTTTTTTGTTGGAATGAAGTCGTTCAAGTATCTTTAGAATAAGAGATTAGGTGCTCATGGAAGTTTGGCAGGCCCGTACGATTTGAGTTGACAATCCGTATAGTGATCGGTATATTATGAAAACATTTGTGGCTTGTTGGTGTGGAAAGGGTGTATTCAGCCACGCATCACACGTCTCGGTGTTGAATCGCATGCCTCCTTAATAGGATTTCGGCAAACCGGAATTCTATCGAACCTTATCAATCCCCTCCGCGTGCGGAAGCCGACCGGGGTCTCCGCGCTGGACATCCTGCCTTACTGAGAGACGAACAACTTGGCATTGGACCTCACGTACCCACGCATCTTGCGTTCCCGACAGATACGAGGAAAGAGCATTGTACGATAAATTAACTCCCCCGACGACCGGTGAGAAGATTACGGTCGCGGAGGGTCGGCTCGTCGTTCCCGACCATCCAGTCATTCCATTCATAGAAGGTGACGGCACCGGCCCGGATATTTGGCGCGCATCGCAGCGCGTATTTGACGCCGCAGTGGAGAAAGCTTACGGCGGCAAGAAGAAAATTGTCTGGTTCGAAGTCTATGCCGGCGAGAAGTCGCTGAAGGTTTACGGCGAGAACGTCTGGCTGCCGGACGACACGCTGACGGCGATCAAGGAATACATCGTCGCGATAAAAGGGCCGTTGACCACTCCGGTGGGCGGCGGGATCCGCTCTTTGAATGTGACACTTCGGCAAGTGCTCGACCTGTACGCCTGCGTGCGCCCGGTGAGGTGGTTTGAAGGTGTTCCCGCTCCTGTGAAAGAGCCGGGGAAACTCAATGTTGTCATCTTCCGCGAGAACACGGAAGATGTCTATTCCGGGATTGAATGGAAGGCCGGCTCGGCGGAAGCGGCGCGTCTGATTGAGTTTGTCAAGGGGATGGGCAAGACCATTCGTCACGATTCCGGTGTGGGGATAAAACCGATTTCCAAATACGGCAGCGAGCGCATCGTGCGCAAGGCCATTCAATACGCAATCGACCGCGGACTGAAGACGGTGACGATTGTCCACAAGGGCAACATCATGAAGTTCACCGAGGGCGCGTTCCGCGAATGGGGCTACGAGCTTGCCGCGAGAGAGTTTGCGGACAAGGTGGTCACGGAGAAGGACCTTTGGGACAAGCACAACGGCAAGCTGCCGGATGGCAAGATTCTTCTGAATGACCGGATCGCCGATGCGATGTTCCAGCAGCTGCTGCTCAGACCTGACGAATACGAAGTCATCGTGACGCCGAATTTGAACGGGGACTACCTCAGCGACGCTTGCGCCGCACAGGTAGGCGGACTGGGCCTTGCGCCGGGCGGCAACATCAGCGACGCGTATGCGGTATTTGAGGCCACGCACGGCACGGCGCCGAAATATGCGGACAAGGATGTCATCAATCCCGGGTCGGTGATTCTGTCGGGTGTGATGATGTTCGAGTATTTGAAGTGGGACGAAGCGGCTAAGCTGATTGTGAAGGGTCTTGAGGGTGCGATTGGCAAGAAGCGGGTGACTTACGACCTTGAACGGCAGATGGCCGGTGCCACGAAACTGAAGACGTCGGAATTCGCGGGCGAGATTATCGCGAATATGTAGGTAGTCGGGCGATTGCGAGTCGCAAGACTCGCAACGGCGGAAGATTGATTTTTTTTTGAATGCTACGGGATCCGCAGGGGCGGATTCCCTCAACTGTATAGACGAAACAAACCTCCCAAAAGTTGCAAGACCTGCCCGCGCGGGGATTCAGCGAAGAGGACTTTCACATGAAGCGTAGTCTGACCACATTTTTTCACATTCTTGCGTTGTTGTCGTTGACGTCGCTGGCGCTTGCCGGACCCGGTAAGATTGCCGGAACGGTATTGGACGAGAACGGCGACGCTATTCTGGGCGCTAACGTGCAGATTCTGGAGACGCAGCAGGGAATTTCCGTGCTGAATCCGGACGGCAGTTATGTCATATTGGGCGTCGCACCCGGCGTATATACGGTACGCTTTTCCAGCGTCGGCTACGGGACGAAGGAGGTCCGCGAGGTCTCCGTGTCATCGGACCTGACCTCAACGGTGAACACCGTGCTGCGGGAAGAGGCGTTTCAGATGGGCGAGGTTGAAATTGTCACGCAGCGGAAAGCAACCGTACAGCTTGACGTCGCCGGCAAAGAGAAGCGCATCACGGGCGAACAGCTACAGAACTTCGGCGGCGGTCAGGTGGCCACGATTATCGCCAAGCAGCCGGGCTTCAAGGTAGACCCCGACGGCGGTTTGCACGTACGCGGCGGTCGCGACTCGGAAGCGAAATATGTGGTGGACGGCCAGTCCAAGGGTGACGCGCTCTACAACAGTTCGAAGCGGCTGATCAACACGAGCGCCTTGAACGTCGAGGAGATCGAGATTCTGACGGGCGGCGACGCTTCGACGGGCGGTTATCAGTCGGCGCTGATTCGCGTGACGACGCCCGAAGGCAAGATGGACAATTACGCCGGAACGGTGGAATACCGCACGGACCGGATGTTCCAGACGTACAGCTTCAATTCAGATCAATACGACTACGCATTCAGCGGACCGGTGCCGTTTGTCAAGGAACTGTTCAATCTTCGGGAGAACAAGTTTTCGTTCTTCACGTCGGGAACGGCCAAGCTGACGAACACCTATACTCCTTATGCCATCAACCGCGACCCCAACGATTATTTAGGATTGGGTTTTGATATTCCAGAGCGGCAGTCGAACGACTACTCGACCTTCTGGAAGTTGACGTACCGCATGGATCCGAAGCGCAAGCTGAATATGTCATATTCGCGCGACCATTCGCTGTGGGATATTTATCCGGAAGGTGAGGCGGCGATTGCGGGTAACTACGGCTGGCAGTACAAGTACGCGCCGGAAAACCGGCCGTACGCGCGGAACATTCGCGACTCCTACAACCTGCAGTATCAGCATAACGTCACGCAGAACACGTTCTACGAAGTGTCGCTGGGACGGTTCAAGACGAAGACACGTGTGACGCCGCGCGGGAAGAACCCCGACGAATTCACGCAGCAGAATGACATTGAGGACGGCCGGCTGGCGGCAAACGCGACGGGTGGCGCGGACGTCAACAACAACGGCATTCCCGACGGATACCGCGACGCCAACGGCGACGGCCAGTATAATGGCGAGGGTGAAGGTTACAACGATTCCAACGGCAACGGGCGGTGGGATCGCGGCGAAGACTGGGTGGATCTGAACGGCAACGGAGTGTTTGATCCGGCTGAACCGTGGGTGGACCGTCCGAATTCTCAGGGTGTGAACAATCTTGGCGTGTACGATTCGTGGGATCCTTACTTTGACCTGAACGGGAACGGCCGCTGGGACGATGCGGAGCCGCAGCTTGGGGAGCAGGACTGGAACGGCAACGGTGTGTGGGACGGTGAAGTGTTCCAGGACGCCAACGGCAACGGGAGATATGACGGCTACGGTGAAGGCTATGACGACCGCAATGGCAACGGCAGTATAGACCGTCAGACCAACTTTGCGGACAATCAAGATACAGGCGAAGGTCTGCTCGACGGAGACTTTTCGTGGGATACTGGCGAGCCGTTTATTGACCTGCCCGACGAAAACGGATTTTACAACGGTATTCGTGACGAAGGCGAGGTCTGGCTGGATCTTCCGACGCGGAACGGCAATCCGTTTTCCGCGCCGACGCGCAACGGGCGCTACGACGGTCCGGGCAATGGTTTTGACGAGTTTGAGCTTTTCTGCTACCCTGCGAACCTGAGTTACGGCATGGATCCACGGCTTCCGGTGATCTATACCTGGGCGAACATTCTGGAAGAGTTTCCGGCGGGAGAGCCGCCGTGGCTGGGCCTGGGATTTGACGACAACTTTGTTCCTCTGTACTTCCACTATATCGAGGGTCGTTCGACGTGGATTAACCGGACTCAGCATGACCGCGAGAGCCCGATATTCGATCAGCGGAACGGTCAGTACGATCCGGGTGAAGTGTTCACCGATTACAATCGCAACGGCCGTTACGATCCATTCCCGGACGATTTTCTGAATCCGGGTCAGTGGGACGACGCGGCCTTCTGGCAGGATCGGCAGTCGATCGAGTATTCCGGCAAGTTCGACATCACGAGTCAGGTGAACAAGTTCCACGAGTTGAAGTCGGGAATCGAGCTGAAGCATCGCGAATTGACGATGCAGTCGATTCAGAATCCCGATCAGCCGTATGACAACGCTGACTTTCCGCTGCCTCCGGGATCTCCGTTCTATGGAGTGGGCGGAACGCGCGACTTCTACGATCATAAGCCGTGGGAAGGCGCCGTATACTTTCAGGATAAGATGGAGTTCGAGGGCTTGATCGTTCGCGCGGGCATTCGTTCGGACTTCATCATTCAGGGCGACGGGCTACTGCAGGACTTGCAGGACAAGGTTGACGCGGGTCAGCCGGGCGCGCTGCTGGCCGAGCGCGGCCGCTATGTGATCGCACCGCGATTGGGCATCTCGCACCCCGTGTCCGCGACGTCGAAGCTCTATTTCAATTACGGTCACTACTATCAGACGCCGTCGTTCCAGTATTTCTATCGCAGCGCGACGGCGAACATTTCGCCGAACACGCAGGTAGGAAATCCGAATCTCGAGTATGAGAAGACGGTGTCTTACGAAGTGGGTGTGAGCACGGAGTTCACGGAGAACTGGGTTGTGGACGTGGCGGGTTACTATCGCGACGTGTATAATCAGATTGGAACGATCGAGGAACGCATCGGGCCGATCACGCTGAACCGCTACTTCAACCTTGGCTATGCCCGTGCGCGCGGCTTTGAGTTCTCAGTGGACAAGAAGTTTTCGAGCATGTGGGCTCTGACGGCAAACTATGACTTCTCATTCGCCTACGGCAAGGAATCGGCTGCGGCGGAGGGTTTGATCAGCCGCTTGAGCGGAGTGCCGGAGAATCGCAACGAGCATCCGCTGGACTGGGACGAGACGCACCGCGTGTCGGCGTTTTTGACGTTCATGGTGGGCAAGGATCAGCGGCCGGAAGTGATCGGAGTGAAGCTGCCGTCCAACTGGTTGTCGACGGTGGAGTTCTCCTACGGTTCGGGTCTTCCGTATACGCCTTCGACGTTTATCGCGCAGAAGCCGGGGAATTTGATATTGCCGAATTCAGCGCGTCAGCAGGCGACATCGACGACGGATTTCCGGTTTGACAAGTTCTGGGAACTGCGTCAGGGACTGAAGCTTGCGACGGGATTTGAGATATTCAATTTATTCAATCGCAAGAACGTCCGGGATATCTACTCGGAGACGGGCAACGCATATGACTCGTCTCATGAGTTGAATCAGAACGAAACGGATGACAGCAACCAGGGCAAGGATTACGACCACAACCCGCGCAACTACTTCCCGCCGCGGCAGGTCTTGTTGCACCTGAAGCTCGAGTTCTAAGCGGATTCACCACGAAAATTTCCCCGGAGTCAGATAGATTATGAAATCAACCATACAACGTGCCGGCATCGCCCTGATGGCAGGGTTGCTGATACTTCTGGGTTGCTCGGATCCTGTTTCGAATCCGCGTGAGTTGCCCAGTCCATTTCGCGACGGCGATACGCTTCGCTCACCCACCGCAGACATGACCATCAGCCGGAATAACGGAACACCGTGGGTCATCACCGAGGACTTTGTGATCCCGGAAGGGGTCACGGTCACGGTTGAACCGGGCGCCGAGATCATGGTGGCAGGTTTGAACTGGATCGACGTTCAGGGCAAGATGATCGCCAACGGGAACGCGCAAAGTCCGATTATTTTCACGACAGCGCACACGGAGCCGGATCTGGGTCAGTGGCGCGGCGTGAAGCTGCACAATCCCGACGAAGCCTCGGAGTTCAGGTTCTGCCTGTTCACGTACGGTGCCTATTTTGATATAGACACGTTGACGGATCGCGGGCGCGACGCGCAGTTGTACCGCGGGATGCTGGCGATTCGCGCGAGCAGTCCGATCATTGAGCACTGCATCGTCACGAACAATCAGAATAACGGCATCTACATTTCGGAAGAGATTAGTCGTCCGCGCATTCGTTACAATGTTTTGACGAAGAACGACGCGTCTGCAGTGCGCGCGAATGAGACTGTGACTGCGCTGACGGAATTGGATATCCGGTACAACTGTGTCGCGGAAAACAGCGCGCCCGGTTTTATTTTGACGAATGACAATCCGGACACGGCGACGGGCACGAGGCGTGTGTTTGGCGACTTGACCGCGGTGAACGCGAATCTGGATTCGTGCGACTCGCGGTTCAACATAGATTTGCCGCCGTTGTTCTTAGATCCGGCAATCAGGCTGCAGACACGATTTGCGAATTTTGGATTGCAGTCGTGCTCGCCGTGTGTCAACGGCGGACCACTGGACACGGACTTTGATCCGGACGGCACGCCAGCAGATATGGGTGCTCTGCCTTACGCGCAAGCCGCTTTTGAGCTTCGCGGAAGGTTGGAAGACGATCTGGTAGCGGCGACGTATCGCATGTCGTGCAACGTGGTCGTTCCGCCGGGTGTGACAGTCGTGGTGCCGGCGGGCGCGCGAATCGAGTCGACGGGCAAGTTCAACCTTGAGGTTTACGGGCGACTGCTGGTTCAAGGAACAGCCGGGAATCCGGTGGAAATGTGTCCGTGTCAGTCTGTGGCGCAAGACATCGTCGGCGGTCTGGTATTTCTGGAACGCGGCGACGAGCCGTCGGTGATTCAACACATGGTTATCCGCGACTACGATGAAGTGGTTGTTTACAAACCGGGCGTGCGCTTTGAGAATGTGGAGTTTCGTCACGGATTCTTAGGCGGTATTCAGGTGGAAACGGGAACCACGGATCCTGCCGAGGCCGTTGAGATACAGTCCTGCACGTTTGTCAATGTCGGCACGCAAGCGATTGAAGTCTTGGCCTCATCCGCCAAAGTGCGTAACGTGCACATCAACGGCTCACGCGGACGCGGGTTTACGCTGCAGAGCGTCAATCAGGGCGTGGAGATCACGAATACGGTGGTGCAGGCGTGTTCCACGACAGGGATTTCGATGACGGATTTCTGCAGTCCGCTGATCGTGAACAACACGATAAACGATTGCGGATACTACGGCGTTCAGATGGTGAACAACTGCAATCCGACGATGCTCAATAACATCATCGTGAACAGCGGCCGCTTCGGTTTATTCGCGCAGTTTTCGTCGCATCCGATACTGAACTACAACGACATCTGGAACAACGGTCTGCGCGACACGAACCCGGTGAATTACAGTCCGTCGACGTTGGATATGGGTCAGGGTATCAGCGCCAATCCGCAGTTTTCCGGTGCGGACTTCCGTCTGCAGGCGGGTTCACCGTGCGTGAATGCCGGTCATCCGGACGCGGCTTACAACGACCTTGACGGATCGCGGAACGACATCGGGGCATGGGGCGGCCCGGGCGGCTCCGGCATCGGACGAGGGCTCACCGCAGGCGGGATCGCCGCGCGCTTTTGAGCCGGTTAGGTTGGTCTTTCGACACGAGTAAATTTTAGAATTCTGAACGCGCACGACGCCAACCGTCTGCGCATGCTTTCACGATAGAGGTTCTTGCACATGCGCTGGAAAATCTACTCCTCTTTCCTGCCGTCTCTGGTTCTGATTGGCCTGTTTGTGTCAATCGGTCATGCGGCACTCGGTCCATTTGATGCATCGCGCGACCGTGGTCCGGTCCGTCGCACGCTCGACATTGCCGATCCTGAAGACGAGAATCGCGTCCATAATGCAGGTAAGATGTGGATGAATATCACGAACTACGGGTATTTCGGCAACGACGGACCGTCGCAGAGCGACGCTTTGACCGATCCTTGTCCTCCTCCGGGAAGCTGGGCGCCGCAATGCGAGCTTCCGGGCGGCTCCGGTCAGCAGTATCTGTTTCAGGGCGGGCTTTGGATCGGCGCGCTGATCGAAGAAGAGGGCTTCTTTACGACGCGTGTATCGGTGGGAACGGATGGATGGCAGAATCCGTCCATTAACGAGTTCCACGCCGGTGAGCGGGGCGGCAACGGGATCCACGAGCGCTCGAATCGTCCGGGCTTCACGAACTGTTTTGGCGAGCAGGTCTATGATTCCTTCGCCGTTTCGGATCAGGACTATCTGGCCGTGATGACGGATACCTTGACGGACCGATTCTTCGTGCGCAACGATCCGGACGACGGGCCGCATCGCCCGCTGGGTATCAAGATCACGCAGACGTCATACTCGTTCAGTCAGGCGTTCGCCGAGGACTTCATCCTGATAGACTATGAGATTGAGAATATCGCATCCAACTTCCTGAAGAACGTGTATGTCGGTCTGTATGTGGACTCGGACTGCGGCGTTCGCGGGGATTTGGACGAGCATACGGACGACGTGTGCGGTTTTATTCGCGAAGTTGAAGAGGTTTCGGCACAGGGTGATACGACCAATATTCGCATTGACGTTGCGTGGATTGCGGACAACGACGGCTACGAGAACACGTCGTTCGGCGGACCGCTGTACATTCCGCACGTGACGGGAACGCGTGTGATTCGCGCTCCAAACCCGCGACTGTTTACGTCGTTCAACTGGTATAATCCCAACGGCAACGTTGAGCTTGACTACGGCCCGGCGTGGGAAGCATACGCGAACCGCGACAGTATGGGGATGAATTGGACGGCAGATTACGGAACGCCCGAAGGCGACGCGCACAAGTATCAGTTGATGAGCAACGGCGAGTTCGACTTTTGGCAGACGTCGGTGCTGGACCACTTCAACCAGTTGGTACCGCCTGATACGAACCTCTACGGCAACAGCCGCGGGCAGACATGGTCGCGACTGGGCTTGCCGACGGCGGAAACGGCAACGGACATCGCCAACGGATACGATACGCGTTATCTGCTGTCGTGGGGTCCGCTCGGTATCTATGACTTCACGGACGGCGCGGGAAATGATATTTACCGCTTGAATCCGGGCGAGCGCTTCAAGATGACGATCGCTTATGTCGGTGGTGAATATTTCCACGATCCGAACAATCCGCAGACGGTGCCCGGCATTCCCGACACATCGAAGTTTGACTTTACGGACTTGAAATTGAATGCACGTTGGGCGAAGGATGTTTACGACAACCGGATGTTTGACACGCCTATTTTCGACTGGGGTCTGGACGGGGATCCGACGGTTGTTGATGAGGACGGATCGCAAGGCGATGGTCTGCTGGATACCGGCGACGGCTGGTATGGCGAAGACGTCGGCACGGACGGACTATTTGGCGTGCTGGCGATTGGAGTAGACAGTGTATTGGTGAAGTATTTTGTGGGTTCCGGTCAGTTGGGACAGAACGCGGAGATCGAAGTCGGCTGGTACAAGGGACCGGACGAGGACGGCACGGAGCGCAACGGCCGGATTGATAACGTAACGAATGCAGCTCTGAATACGCGCCCGTTGTTTCCGGCCAGTTCAGAGGACAACATCATTCCTCCGGACCTCGTGTATGCGTTTAACGTCTTTCATCCGCTTCAGCTAAACCGCTGGGATATGGGCTGGATGTCGGGCAACCAGATAATGGATATGGGCGACGGAATTCCGGATTTCACGGGTCCGCCGCCGCCGCCGATACCGGCGCTGTTGGATTGTGTGCCGAATACGTTTAACGCGGCGCAGCATCAGGGCGGAATCGTGCGGACGGGGAACTGCTTTATCGGCGGCCTGGGCTACGAGTTCAGCGGCAACGACGTGATTATTCGCTGGTCCCGAAGCTCATCCGAGAACGAGACCTACCGCGATCCGTTCAGCCGCGAGCAGGACTTTGAAGGCTACCGGATCCATATGGCGACGGTGAATCAGGAAAACAATTTCGAGCTGCTGGCTCAATACGACCGAATCGACTTTGCCTATTTCGCAGTCGGGACCGACTCAATGATGACCGTTCCGGTGACCGATACGACAGGCTTCCCGCGTGACTCCACGATTCGCGGCGTTACAGGAACGTTGAAGGCTGTAGGCAGCAACACGGGCTTTGCGGAGATCGAGAGTCCGTATGAAGGTGTATATCAATTCCGGATTCCGGCGACGAAGCTTGCACCGCGCTACTACGCGGTGACGGCGTTCGACTTCGGCGATCCGAAGTCGGGATTGACGCCGCTGACGACGCGTGCGACGGCGAATGCAGTGCTGTTGGCTCCGGCAGGTTCTCCGGGACGGGAAGTCACTGTCGTTCCGAATCCGTATCGTGCGTATCAGGACTACACGCGCGCCTATCGCGGTCAGTCATGGGAGAACCAGAATGACGGGACGCGGGACTTTTATCCGCAGACGGACCGCCGCATTGAATTCATGAATCTGCCGGAACGCTGCCTGATACGTATTTTCACGACATCGGGTGACCTTGTTCAGGTTATTCCTCATAACGTGGACGGCGACCGCAGTTCGTGGGCCAGTTTGAATTCAGAGAAGTGGGACTTGAATTCGCGCAACAATCAGCAGGTTGTTGCGGGACTCTACCTGTTCTCCGTAGAGGACTTGTCGGATCATTCGTATTCGACCGGCAAGTTCGTGATTATCCGTTAATCGTAATCTCCGAATCGTGCTCCATAGACGGAAGGATGTACATATGAAGCGTTGGCGAATACTCGGATTACTGCTGGCTTGTTTGCTGGCTCCCTCCCTGGTGTGGGCGCAGGCGAAGGTCGGCACCGCCGGCGTCCAATTTCTCAAGATTAGCCCGTCGTGCCGCGCAGTGGGCATGGGTGAAGCCTTTGTGGCGGTCGCCAACGACGGGAGTGCCATTTGGCATAATCCCGGCGCACTTGCAAGGCTTGACCATCCGGAAGGCGTGGTCAGCTGGATCGACTACGTGGCGGGTTTGCAGTACGGCTACCTTGGCTATGCACAGCCAGTTGCCAAGCTCAAGGGAACGGTCGCCGCATCCGTGAGTTATCTGACGACTGATGAAATCAAGGAAACCACGCCGGAACAACCGGACGGCACGGGCAGGACATTCACGGCGGGCGATTTTGCCGCCGGGATATCATACAGCCAGATGCTGACGGACAAGTTTTCGGTGGGAGGCACCTTGAAGATTGTCAGCGAAATGCTGGCGGACGAGTCGGCGACGGGCTGGGCGGCAGACGTCGGGACATTTTATGACACGGGCTGGAAGAGTGTGCGAATCGCGATGTTGACGTCGAATTTCGGACCGGACATGAAGTTTGTGGAAGAGGAATTTCCACTGCCGATGAATTTCACGTTTGGCGCGTCGATGTACGTATACAACTCGAACGACCGGCAATTCTGGAACGGCTCGGATTCCTTAGGGACTCACTCGCTGCTGGCAGCGCTGGCGTGGTCGCACCCGAACGACAATCTCGAGGTCTACAACCTTGGGTTTGAATACGGGTATTTGAACACGGTATTTTTGCGTGCGGGCAAGAAATTGAACGGTTGGACGCGCAAGTCGTGGGACGAGTATCGTGAGGCGGTCAGTTCAGGTCGTGACGCGTCGGACGAGAATCCGTTTTATGAATATCCCTTGTTCAGCCGCAACGGAACATTTTTCGGTAACGGTGCAACGATTGGCGCGGGATTGAATCTTGCCAAGGCGGGGCTGAATATCGACTATGCCTATACGGGGATATCCTTCCTCGGCAATATCCACCGCTTCTCGCTGGGCTACCGCTTCAACAAGCGGTTCCTGTAAACTGCGGAGTGAAAGACATGTCAAACATGCAAAAGATATTACTTTTGACCTCACTGGCGCTGCTGGTGTTCGGCGGCTGCGACCGCTATGTGGATGATAAGGCAGACGCCAATCGTGCTCCGCAGGTCCGCTTCATCAACTTCCCGGAAGACAGCACGCAGTTCAGCTATGCTCCGGTGATTCACTGGACGGGTCATGACGACGACGGGTTCATCGTCGGATTTGAGTACTATGATGACGCTTCGGACGAAGGGATAGCCGCGTACCGCGCGGGCGATGCCGAGTGGCAGGCGTATCTGAATTCGATTCCGGCATCTGCCTGGACGTATACGGAGCTTGCGAACCGTCAGATTTATCTCATGACGGAAGTCGGCGAGATCACGGAGCATCTCTTTTTGGTGCGTTCTGTGGACAACATGAACGCGCGTTCGGCTGTTGCGTGGAGAACGTTCTTCCGCACCAACGAGCGTCCGGACAAACCGACGCTGCGCTGGGCGCTGGCGGCAAATGATCCGGCTTACTACGAGTACTACGAGATTCAGGACACGCTGCTGGTCGGCGATACGCTGTCCGCGACTTACACGGGCGTGCAGATACTTTGGAAGGGAACAGACCCCGACTCGCGTATCGGGAACGTGATTCAGCTGGAGTTCAGCTACACGCTGGTGCGCCTGCCGAATGATACGGTTCCGCTTCCCGTCCGCGACGACAGCAATCGAGTGGTGGGGTATCGCGCGGGCTGGAGCAACTGGACGGTGAATGCGCAAATCGCTCTGTATGGTCTGGAGTCGGGCAATTACGCGTTCTACCTGCGCAGCCGCGACGACGGATTTGCGATTTCCGACACCTCTGAGATTCGCTTCACAGCCGAGAAGCCGACGTTTGCCCGCCGCATCATGATCGTGGACGAGAACAAGCAGCCTACTGCGCCCGAGGCCTTGCGCGGTGGATTGGATGCGGACACTTTGCTGGGTTTCTATCGAGGTTTCAATGGTGAAGGCGGAGTGGTTCGCGAAGGAATTGCGTTGGCGAATATTCTTGCGCCGTTTGCCCAGCCGCCCGGCGTGCCGCCGATCGAGCCGTTCGACTTTGATGAGATTTTCTGGTACAGCAATCGAAACGGCGATCCGATACCTTACGCCCTGATCAGTCAATTTGATCTTGTGTGGATCATTGACGACGATCATACGGCGGCGCGTTCGGATCCGGCAGTCGTGACCTATACCAAGGTGCTGGGCGACTATCTTGATGTCGGCGGCAAACTCTGGTATACCGGACGCAGGTTGTTTAACAAGTCTATGTCCATATCAACCGGACAGGGTCCGATTTCATTCCTCTCGCGTTACTTCAACCTGTTCACCGTGCGGAGCAAGGATATTTACAGCGGAACCGTTAACCCGACATTGGTTGGACTTGACGATTTTCAGGGTGCTGTGGCCAGTGATCCGCAGTATCCGGATCTGTTTGTCGACACTCTTGTAACAGGTCGTTTGCGCTATGGGCCGCGTGCTGTGACCTATCCGCCGGAAATTGAGACATTCGGACGCTCCGCCGCTCAGCAGAGCTTTGACTTCTCGACCACGCTTTACAATTACAAGTCAACGACGAGTGATACATCCCTCTACTCGAATATCGTAGCGAACTATGATTGCAACGTGGATACGCTGTCGGACAGCACCGTTGTCGTGCTTATCCCGCGCGACGAGACGCTGCCGCTGTTGTCCGCATCCCGCATCCGCAACGTAACACGCGGAGTGGATGCCGACTTCATTCGAGTGCGCAATCTGTCGGACAATCCGTTCCTGCCGCGGTGGCGCATTTTCGCATCCATCCCGTCGTCAGCGGGTGCCTGGACGAATTCGGACGTGTTGGAAGTGACGTATCGGTTTATTCCGCTCTCCAGCGAACACGACGAACCGGTCGCGACGAACTTCATCAAGTACTCAGGCACATTCGAGGTGGAGATAACGGAGAACGGCATCAGGACGAGGGTTCAGGCCACGCCGCGTTACCGCTCCTCGCTGTTCACGTTCCCGCTCGCGTACATGAAGAACCAGACGTTCGAGCATCCGATACTTGGAACGGTGCCGTCGGTGTCCATGCTGATTGCCAATCAGTTGCTGTACTTCAATCAGAATTTGGACATCAATTTCAATTTCAACTGATCGTTCGAATTATCAGGTAAACAAATGAGCCGCGGGCATGATGGCCGCGGCTCTTTCTTCAATCAAAGATGACAGAAAACGTATCACGCAGATGGCTGATTATCTGGTCGCTCCTGTTGCTGGGTGCCGCGATGTATGTTCCGGCAGGATCCTGGACCATAGATGATGCCGTCAAGGCCATCTCAGCGGAGCACGGGGAAAACCTTTTGGGTTCACCGATTCGGGACGGGGAGTTGCGCAGGGCACTTTCCGATCCGCGAGACTTTCCGGTGTTGGTTGCTCCGTTCGCGATGCCGGATCAAGAAGGAGTGAAGCCGGGGTTTTCGCCGTATGCCCGATTGCTCGCCGGCATCGAGTCTGTGGCAAGCCGACGCGTGTTGCTCATCATCACAGCATCCATCGCTGTTGCCTGCGGCTGGTTATTGGCGCATTACGGATTGGCGTGGGGATTTCTCTTGCTTCCCTTGACCTTTTACGGATTGGTGCCGTGGGAGCACGATCTGGCTCTGCTAATGTCGCTGCCAGCGATAGCTCTGGCCTTCCTGCGAGAGCGCGGTTCGACGACCACATATGTTGCAGCCGGAGTATTGCTTGCCGTGGCAATCGCTCTTCGCTTGGAGTATACGATTCTGGTTCCATTGGCGGCATTTGCGCTGTACCTTTCCGGTCGCAAACGGGAGATGATTGTCTTCAAGTCTGCGATGGGGGGAGCGCTCGTCGTGCTGATTGGAATGAGCGGCATAGAAGAATTCTTCAGGCAGACCGTTCTCAATCATCAGCTTCCTGCGTGGTCAGCTCTCGGCGGGTTCTTCAGCACGCGCCTGCAGGCAGTATGGGACACTATCTTCGCGATGGGACCGGACGCGACACAGACGAGCGCGATGTATGTTTTGCTGATTATGGCAACGGTGCTGCTCAAAAGACCGGACTCGTCGCGCGTGCTGGTTCTCGCAGGGTGGACGAGCGCATTGGTCTTCGCGTTGTTCGCCGTTCGCGCCGTCTGGCAAGCGCAGATGCCGTTGCTTTCTCTATTGCAGAGCGGCTCACTTCTGTTCGCGATGCCGTGGGTGATGCTGCTTCTGCTTTCGAGAGAGGCATGGAAAACAAAAGCGATGACTTATGCCATCGCGGGATTGGTTTTGGGAATCCTACTGGTTCCGGTATCATCGGGAGTGCATTGGGGACCGCGCCTGCTGCTGTTCACCGCACCGCTGCTGCTGATTGCGCTGTATCACTCGAAGCTGACACAGTCTCGAGCTTTCGGGATGGTGTTGGCGCTGACGGTGATTCAGACCGCCAGCTCAGGTGCGCTGGTCTATGCACGCTATACCGAAACCGCCCAGCATGTTCAGCGCATCACTCCGCACGCCGGCTCGCCGTTGATTACCACGACACGCGCGCAAGCAATCGACCTGTATCCGCTGTGGAAGCAGCACGAGTTTTTCACGGCCTCCACGTCCGAGGAACTGAAACAGATACTCGTGGAGTTCTACGCCATGCGCCGTGACAGCGCGTGGCTGCACTTGGACGCAATGGACAGTCTGATGGTCCTGACGTTTCCTGATAACCGTCCGGTTTGGCCGCACCGCATGACGATAGTCAACTCAGGCAATCTCTACCGCACGCAGTGGCGGCTCTATCAGCTTGTGATGAATCGCGCAGACCCGACGTGGATACCCTTGCTGGAAGCTGAAGCGGCCCGCGCGATGCAACAGGGAGATAATCGGCGCGCATTATTCCTGCAGGATGACGCGCTGGTGCTCGATATGTCGCGGGCCGAAGCGCACTCCAACCTCGGATTGCTGCTGGCAAGGATGGGTAAGCACGATGACGCGCGTCGCGCTGTGACGCGGGCACTGGCGCTCGACTCTACTTTATCACAGGCCAGGGAGCTGTTGCACCAGCTTGATTCAGTTCCAGTTGACGCTTCAAAGTAACGGCGGGGTCGTAGTCGGGATTCAGCTTCAGCGCGAGTTCGAGCGTCTGAATCGCCTTCTCAGATTCATTTGTCTGGCCATACGCCAGCGCAAGATGATAATAGCCCTGTGCAGTCGGGAGAGTATTCACACTGGCTTCCAGTGGCTCGAGCGCGGCCCACGGCATGCGCAGACGCAATTTGCTCTTTCCCATTTCGAATAGCAACCGCGCGAGGTTTTCGCGGGCATCGGAGAAGTCGGGATGAATACTCAGCGCACGCCGATAAGCTTCGAGAGCAGAGTTTGTATCGCGCTGCGCTTCAGCAACGACGCCGAGGTTGTTCCAGCCCTCTGGGAATTCGGGGAAATCCCGCACCAATCTTGTATAGGCTACTTTGGCATCCAGGAGGCGATTTGCACGCTGCTCGGTGACACCCAGATTGAGCAAGGCGAGTTTATGCAATTCAGGGTCTTCAAGCGCAGATACGAAACATGCGCGGGCGGAATCGAGCTGCCCTAAGGCAAGATAGGCGTTTCCCTCCATGTAACGTGCCGAGGCTATGGGAGCTTCGCGGGCTTGAAACGGGTTCATGAGCGCGAGCGCAAGGACGACCGATGCGGCGACTGCGGCCTTCATGCGCGCGATTTTTGGCAGAGTGGCAAACGCGGTGACTCCGGCTCCGGACAGCAGACATAGCCACGGGACAGCAGGCATCCGGAACCTGCTGGCAATGAAGAAGAGTATGACGCTGGCCGCATAGAAGAGCACGAGTCCCCAGAGAAGCCGTGCCTCTTTCCGTGAGCTGCTCCACAGCCCAAGCATGGCTAAAGGCAACAAAAGCGCAAAATTCAGCAGAATCAGGGTGGGTAGACCCGGTGTTTGCCGTGAAAAGTAGGCTATGTGTTTGTTATTTGAAATCTCAAATTGATTGAAATACAGGCTTGTCTTTCGTAACATAAGGCGAAGGCCCGCGCCCGGGTCGTCCCGCAGGAACGCCCAGCCCATCGCGTAGTAGTGGTCGGAGAGGGTTTTCGGGGTCAAATCCTGACCTGATTCACTTTCGGCCAGCAGTTCAGCCTGCTCCATAGTCCAGAATCGGTCAGCACCGGGAAGCGAAGAGGTTACCCCGTCTGCTTGGGGATTATTGCCAATCCAGAAGTTGACGCCGCCTTGAGTAGCAATGAGAACGGGTTCTCCGCCGAGACTCCAGTTGGCGAGGGTGACGGGCAGAATCGGGACAAACAGCGCGATGAGTGACGCCAGCGCTGCTCGGCGAACTTCGCGCCTATTGACGGGCCAGAGTGCAAGCAGGAGTGCGAATGGCGCGACCATCAGGAAATTGGGCCGCGTGATAGCCGCCAAGCCCCAGAGTAACCCACACACGGCAGCCTGCCGGAGTGACGATGATTTTCGCAGTGCAAGGGTGCTCCACGCGGCGAGCGCGGCGACGAGCATTTCCAGACTGGTGGAGAGAATTTCTCCGCAGAAATAGATAGCCATGCCGTTGACCGCGAACAGCAACGCGGCCACGCGCGCGGCGAGAGTGTTGAAATACCTTGCGGCGACGGCGTAGAGGACCCAGAGAGTGGTGAGTTGCAGGGCGATGTTCAAGAGGCGTGCCCACAACAGATCGTTCTGGACGAATTTGTAGGGCCAGCCCAGCAGGACGGGGTAGAGCGGTGCGCGAAAGAGCGGCCACGGGCCGTAGAAGCCGTGCGCGACGCGCTCTGCCGCCTGATGATACCAGAGCGGATCGACGGCGGGCGCCCAGAAGGTCGGGCTGTGCTGGGCATGCCAGAGGTGCCAGACACGCAGGGCGAGGGCCAGCGACGCGATTATCCAGAACCACATGGACGACTTGCTAGGTAAACTTGATTCAACTTGATGCATACTATTGTAGAATATAAGCTAAACGACATTGCCAAACTTCGGCACTGAGAATTCCGACCCGTTCTCAATTCAACCACCTTTACGGGGTTGTTCCAGATGCTAAATGGTAACCTTTCAACGAACAAGAAACAAGGAGTAGCAGATGACGCGCGAAATTAAAGTGATTGTCATGAGTACTCTCTTACTACTATGGAGTTCTTCAAACCCTGAGATCTTTGCACAGTGCAATTGGGGGTATAGTCTTGCTGACCAGTCGTGTAACGACCCAGAAGTGAATACCCCATGCGACAACGTGACAATAGCCAATTGCACAAGAGGAGCATTTAGTGCACCGTGCACCGGTACTTTTGCTCTTGCGGCTTGGGTAGCTTGCGCAGGTTCGGGGTGCGAGCATTGTATTAGCTGCGTGAAAGTTTACGAAATACTGTCATCTGGATTGGAGATTCCTATCGCGTCGATCGATAGTAGAGGAAGTGCACATGGAGCTTGTGACAATACAACAACCTGCCAACAATCAACAACTGTTGGATTGACCGCAAATACCCGTTATGCAATATATGTGTGTAAGACTTCTTGTCCGACTCACCTAGATATCGGATGCTCCGACCAATGTGGAGCGAATTGTACCGCTAAGGGATGTTTGGGAATAGGCACTGCAAGTTGCCCATAGTAGTTAACAAGGGAGTGCTGTAAAATGGCCAAAGGTGTGTCGCCGACAACTGTACTAACATTAGTCGTTCTGCTTTGTAAACTCTCAGTTGCTTCGCACGACCCGAACAACGAAAAGTTTTCAGTTTCACTGGAAGAGCAGATTGAACAATCTGAAGGGAATGAGCAAGTTTCCGGAATCTTGTTTCTTGATCATCGCTTGACCATGGACGACGTTTATCCGGAAGCTCTTGCGTTGCCGATGGGGCCGCGACGTGCCTATGTAGCGCGAGTTCTGAAGGATCGATTTGCTCAAATGAGTCAGAATGTCATGAAGTTTCTCGAAGACTATAAGTCAAAGGGTGACGTTACGATATTGCGTCCTTTATGGATACTTAACGGCATTCGGATAACAGCCTCGCCGTGGATTTTTCGCGCTCTATCGGATAACTTCATTGAAGTTGTCTACATCTGTGCAGACCCCGTGTTCGAAAACACTCTGGATAACGGCTGGGGTACATTCGAAATCGGATCTCCGCAGATTTGGAGTCAATTTGGTGCAAGAGGACTCGGGGTAGTCGTTGGGCATAAAGATAGCGGGATAAACTATGTTGGGTGTTCACGTTTCGAGGACAGGATTTGGATTAACGAAGGAGAGGACATCGATCACAACGGCCGAATTGACGAGTCTGATGCGAACGGCTTGGACGATGACGGTAACGGCTACATTGACGATTTTCATGGTTGGGGATTCGACCATGACAATAATGTCGTCATCGATAATGACCCTTTTAATCAAGGATACCATGGAACGCGAACGGCTTCCGTGATTAGTAGCAACAACATCGCAGTTGACGACACAGTAAGCGTTGCTCCCGAGGCGAAACTGATGATTTTACGTGGATTCTTGACTCAGGGTGCAGTCTTTGAGTCGAGCCAATACGCGTTAGAAAAAGGCGCAAATGTGATCTCTGCGAGCCTCAGTTTCAAGCAAAACGAGTGCGGAGGATCAATACGGGAGTGTCCGAATCGCGTTGCTCACAGGTGGGTTTCCGAGATGGAGTTGGCTGCAGGGATTATCCATGCGAATTCCACGGGTAATCTTGGTTGCGGATCTGAGCCAAGGCCCCTTTGCCTCGGCACTCCTTCAGATGGTCCGCCGCCTGCAATAACCGATGCACATTGGCAGCAAGGTGGAGTCAGTTCCATTGTGTCGGTCGCAGCCTACAGCGCAAATGGTAGCTATGACGAAACAAGTCGTCGCGGTCCAGGAGCGTGGTCTCGACAAGATGTTTGTGTTGATCCTAGAGTCCCTTTCTGCGGACCTGTGGGAACGCCGAGCGAGTATCCTCTAGTATTCGAGGATTATCCTTATCACGATGGGAGTCACGGGTTGTTAAAACCCGATCTTACTGCTCCCACGGGTGTTGAGGCTGTATCGGGCAGTTGTGGTCAGGGAAGCATCTCCGGCACTTCCGGTGCGACACCGCATGTCGGCGGAGCATTGGCTCTCATCTACTCGGCATTCCCCGGGATAACTCCTGAGGAAGCGTATTTGGTATTGGTAAACGGCGCGTTGGATGCAGGCGATGTTGGCCCCGATACGACGTGGGGCTTCGGTAAACTGCGATTGCTGCCCGCCATTGCAGAGGGCAGACAGGACATGGGCTCGGTTGCGGGAACGGTGACGGCTTCGCCAGGCGGGCAACCGCTTGCCGGAGTGCGCGTCACAGTTGCAGGCGCGCAGGCAGTGTGGACCAATTCCAGTGGTCAATATCAGTTGTATCTGCAGCCGGGAAGCTACACAGGAACCTACGAGAAATTCGGCTATCAAACGGTCTTGCGGCAAATCAATATTACAGCAGGTCAAGTCGACGAGGGGAGTTTGACTTTAGGTTCAGCTGCAAACGCTTCGCTGGCTCTGACCGTCCGTGATCCATACAATCAACCTGCCAACGACATTGCGGTGCGGCATGTTCTGAGCGAAACGACGGTTTACACGGATCATGCGGGCATAGCGCAATTCGACGTGATGTATGATGGAGAGCAGGAGTTTGTGATTGCCGCAAACGTCGAGCAATACACGACGATGACGTTCGCACCGACACTGCAGGCGGGTGCGAATGACTTGACGACTCAGTTGACGTACTCCGAGCTTGCAGGCCCGACAGGACCCGATCTATACGGTTATTACGCGTACGATGATCTTGATGCGGGCGGACCTGATTTTGATTGGGTGGAGTTGGCCGACGGCACGGGGACAAATCTCAATCTAACGGGTGACAATTGCACGTCGCGCATGCTACCGTTCAGTATGATGTTTTACGGCAACTCCGCTAATGAGATCATGATCAGCGCGAACGGGCACATCGAAGTCGGCACGCCGTGTACGAACGAATGGAGTCGCTGGCCGATTCCCGTGCAAGGGTCGCCCGACAATTACATTTCAGTTTTCTGGCAGGACTATCGCCCGGAGCAGGGCGGGGGAGTGTGGTATTACAATGACGCAGCGCACGGACGCGTGATTGTGCAGTGGGAGGATGTGCCCGAATATTTCAATAACGGACGGGCTACGTTCCAAGTGCACATCTACGATCCAGCTGTGTTCAGCGGAGACGACGGCAACAGCGTAATCGATATCTTCTTCCTCGAATACAGCGGCCGGCTGGAAACGTCTGTAGGTATCGAGAATGCGAACGGCACGGACGGTTTGCAGTACGCGTTTCAGTTGAACTACGGTCAGGGAGCCGCGCCGATTCGTGCGGGACGCGGGCTGCGTTTCACGACGGATTACATCACGTCTGCGGACGACGTGCCGGGTGTTATGCCGAAGCAATTCGTGCTGCAGCAGAACTACCCGAACCCCTTTAATGCAAGCACGACGTTTCGCTTTGATGTTCCTCAGGAGAGTCGAGTCGCACTTAAGCTGTTTGATGTCACGGGACGTCAGGTCGCGACGGTCTTCGACGGGCAGGTCAGCGCAGGTCAGCAGTCTGTCAACTTTGACGCGACCGGTTTGGCTACCGGACTTTACTTCGCTCGGTTGGAAGCACAGGGGAGGTCTGTGCAGACGAGAAAGATTCTATTCTTGAAGTAGGCAAGTTCCGATCGATTTGCGAGCGAGATAGAAAGCCCGATGCAACACTGCACCGGGCTTTCTGTATACCGAGACCGCTCTCGCGAGGAGCGGTTTACTCGCGTGGTTATGCCGCCGTCTTCGAGAGCGGCAGCTCTGCGATCACTTTTCGCAGTTGGTCAATTGAAAAGGGTTTTTCAAGCAGTGCTTCTGGTCGCGGAGTGGCCATATTCAGCGCGGCTTTATAGTGCACCCAGCCGGTGATCAGAATGACGGGAACGGCGGGATCGCTCTCTTTTATGTCTTTCAAGAGCAACAGTCCGTTGCGGTTAGGCATGTGAATGTCGGAGATTACCAGCGCAGGGTGGTGCAGCTGATAGGCAGTCCAAGCCAGTTCTCCATCCTCTGCGAGGACCGGTTCATATCCCAAATCGGTGACACACTGGGCAAGCAATTCCAGCATTCCGCAGTCGTCATCGACGACGAGGCATTTAGGCATAATTAGTTAGCGCTTAGTCGCATTGATTTTCTGAAGATACAACCCAAAAGTGCGCAAAGGATGTGCCGCTCTTTGGCAGGGGGAACTTCGGGAGAGGCAAGCTGGTAAAAGTCTGAACAGTTGCCTCCTGAACGGTGTTCAGGAGAAGAGAGGACTAATACGACTCTAACACCGGATGTTTCGCGACAGCAACGCCTTGTTAATATGTTGATAAGTCGAGTATTTTCATGATTTTTCAATACACTATTCTGCAGGAATTTTGGCGTTTTCGTGAAACTTTGCACATGGCTGAAACGTTCATAACGTATTGACTATCTAAGTAATTGCGGATGGCAAAGATTCGCCACAGTTGGTGAAATGTCTTGCTTTTCGGCTTAGATTGTTCTATATTTGCGCAAGTTCCGCAACAGGAAATCAAGGAGAATAACTAATGACTCTTCGCAAAGTTTTGTTGACCGCTCTGGTTTTGGCGGTCGTAGCAGTGCCGATGACGTCGCAGGCGACCGTTACGCGCGTAATCGGCTTGGGCGGCTCGGACGCCAATTTCATCGTCAAGGATGCTTACAACTCAGCCATTTGGCCGCAGTTGGTGAAGCACTATGGCATGCAGTCGGGTGCCGAGTTCTACACCAGTGACGAGGGATGGGACCTCCAGAAAGCGTACATCAATTACGACTTTGGCGATGATGCTTCGGTCCTGCAGTTCGCGCTTGACAAGTTGAACTATCGTGACTACGGCTGGACGGGCGGCAACGCGCTGTCGCGTCTGGATGATGTTCAGGGCGGCTATAACAAGCTGAACGTAACGTACGGTCGTCCGATGGGCGACGACATGTTGATCGGTCTTGGACTGCATTACGCGGGCAAGAGCTTGACAACTAACGAAGACGGCGGCAATATTGATGACTCGTACAGCGAGATCGGTTTGCTGCTTGGTTTGACTGCCATGGAAGAGAAGCTGGACGTATCGCTTGGTTTCCAGACGGGCAGCTGGACGGTTGAAGAAGGCGGCTCGACTGTTGCCGAAGGCGACGGCGCGAGCTCGATTATGATTGCCGGCCGCTACTGGCACGAAGCCAGCGACAGCTACAAGCTCATTCCGAGCCTGGCAATTGGTATGCACACGGACAATGCCAAGGTGGGCGACGCTTCGAACGAGTACAGTTCGACGATGTTCCGACTTGGTGTCGGCAACAACTGGACGCCGAAGGACGACATGCTGGCGATTGCCGAGTTTGGCGTTCAGAGCTATGGCGAGACGATGAAGATGGGAGCCGGCGAAGAAGTGACCGACTCCGAACTCGATATCTTCTGGCGTCTGGGTATTGAGTCCAAGATTTTCAGCTGGCTGCATGGCCGCTTCGGTGCGGAGCGTGCGTGGGTTGGTGCGACTTGGGAATCGGTCCCCGGCCAGCCCGAGTGGTCTTCCAGCGTGACGAGCACGTTCCTCGGCGCTACGGCGCATTGGAACCGCTTCCAGGCTGACCTGCTGGTGAACCCGTCGTTCCTCGGCTACGGCCCGAACTTCGTGTCCGGCTACAACGACATGATTTTCACGCAGGCTTCGGTGAAGATCAATTTTGATCAGGAATAGTCTGTAACGACTCTTGTTTGAGAGAGCGGGGCGGCCAACAGGCCGCCCCGCTCTGTTTTTGGCAGCGCGATTGCGGGTCTTGAGACCCACAGCGGTGGTCGCGCACGCTCTTTGCTCTTATGGAGCGTGATACTCTACAGGAGACGTTATGCGACCACTTACACTTGCAATCTGCACGATGATGTTGGTATTCTTCATCGGGGGGTGCGAAGAGGAAACACAGGAGCCCGCGACGGGGAATCCGACGCTAAGCATTCTCAGTCCTTCAGCAGGTACGGATTTAAGCGGGCTGATTCGTGTTGAGGTTTTCGGCCACGACGCGAGCGGCGGTGCGCTGGATAGAGTCGTGTACTATGTTGACGACGTGGGTATGTACACCGATCCGAACCCGTCCGCGTCAAGCCCGTCCAGCGTTTGGGAGTGGCATAGCGAGTCGGCAAGCGATGGAAACTACTCGCTCAAAGTTGTCGGCTACGACCTGCAGGGGCGCTCGGCGACCGCGCAAAGAGAAGTGACCGTCTCAAATGCGGACGCCGCTTCCGGCGTGATTCGCAGCACGGAACACGGGACAATCCGCACTAGGTATGGGGCACAGATACGAGTGCCGCGCGGGGCCGTTCCGTTGTCCGCGCAAGGGCAAAACGCAGCAATGGTGTTCTCGATTGCCCGCGATACAACTGCGACGGCCAGTCCGCCCGCAGGTCAGACGCGAGTCTCCAACTACTATCGCTGCACGCCCGGGGGATTCGTGTTTAATTATCCGGTCGAAGTGACGCTGCCATTGCTGGACGGAGCTGACGTTGTCAATCGCGAGGTGATTCTTTACCGTGTAAATCCGACCAGCGGACAGCTTGAGTGCTTTGCAGGCCACTACGACGAAGCATTCAACACGATTTCCGCTCAGACACATGAACTGTCGGTATGGTTTGCCGCAGCGCGGAACACCATCGGCGCGTACAGCGGCGGATGGGGGTGTATCGCGTTGGAAAACGGAGCGGCGGAAGTGACGTCGCTTTGCGTGGAGAGCTATCTGCTGGCGTATCCGGCGCAGGATCAGGCGTATCTGCCGGAGTATGGGCTGCAGGCGCTTTGCGGCTCCAGCATCTACGGAATGGACGAAGTCACGCGGTTCTACTTGCCGCAGGGAGTCTACACGATTTGCATGCAGCGGCGGGATGTCGACGGAACGTGGCGCAGGCAGTCGCGCTCAATCACTATCAGCCAGTCTGCGGGGCGGGTGTGGGATGGCATGGCGAGCTGCGAAGCTGAGTGGGACGGCTTTGTCACGGATGGGACGATTTCGCCGCCCTTGAGTGGGAATTGCGGATGTGTTCCCGAGGCGTCGGTTCCCGTTGGAACGGGCGAAGTGCAGGTGACTTTGCAGTGGTTCAACACTCAGGCCATCGATCTCGATCTGTGGGTGTATGAGCCATCCGGAGAGCGCTGTTACTTTGGTCATGCGCGCACCGCAACGGGCGGAGAGCTGGACCGTGACAACCTGTGCGGCAATTACGAAAACGGGACGCCGGAGAACATTTTCTGGCAAACTGCTCCGGTGGGGAACTACTCGGTCTGGGTGGATTGGTGGTCCGACTGCGGCAATCAGATTCCGCAACAAGCCTTCAATCTGCGGATTGTGAATCGAAGCACCGTGGAGATCCATGACCGACTTTTGGGAAGAGATCAGACGGTGGAGGTCGTACAGTTTCAAGTGATGCCGGGGGGTGCGATACATTTTGCGCCGCCCGGAGGACTCTTCGAGGCTGACCCTCCGCCACATCTGGCAAAAGAGTCACACTTGAGCCAGAAGTAAGAGACTATGAATGGCGAAACCCCCGACTGGTGTCAAAGTCGGGGGTTTCTATTTGCCAGGCTTTGCGATCATGGGTCCCGCGTCAGATCGCGCTTGGCCTCGGCTGTAGGTTGGGAAGCGGGCTGCTTGGCCCGTCTACAGAATAGGACGGACGAAGTCGGTTTCGTGTTGCACGGGTCAGCCCACAAAGTGAAAGTTATGCTGCGAGAGGCGAGGTCATTCACTGCACGGAAGTTTCGCGACAGATTTGCATTAAAGAGTTATAGATTCGGGCATGTCATCAAGTCGGGTGAAGTTTAGAACAAACAGGAACATGCGAAAGCCACAGGGCTGCACCCTGAAAAAGTTATCTAAGGATATGTTTTGAATTGACTTTAGGATGGAGTTGAGGCTAAATTACCTTCGCACCGTTAGACAGTAGCTAGCGATGCGGCTGACCGAAGGAAGAAGTCTTGGAACCCCGCATCGAATCAGCGAGTGCTGACCATGCGGGGTTCAGTGTGAAGAGGCGGGATTGCAAAATGCAATGCCCGCCATCCGGGGATGACGGGCTTACTGTGGGTGGCGTCTCCCAGATTCGAACTGGGGACACACGGATTTTCAGTCCGTTGCTCTACCAACTGAGCTAAGACGCCGAAGGGAAAACGCTAATTTACTGATCAACTTGGCAATAGTCAAGCCGGATCATAGAGATAGGGGGGACGGTTCGAAGCGGGAATCTTGTGGATGGGAAGGTCTGCGATATAGCTACTATACTTACCACAAGTTTCAGATTAACAAGCATGTGACGACTGATAACTGACCCATTATTTACGAGATATGTGACAAGTGTCCATTGCGGGTCAAGAGTTGCAGAACTACTTTGAAGAGTATAGGAGGAAATCGGCGAGTTTCCCGTTAAAGCTTTGTAAATACTGACCCTCTCAATTCGAAGATACCATGATGTGCAGGAATTGAGAGGATGTAAATAGTCGGCTTTGATTGTGAATATAGTGTAGGATCGGAGGAGCATGTGAAAATATTGAATAGTGTGTTAATGACCGTGGCGCTGGTTCTCTGGAGCAGCGTCATGGCGAACGAGCGAAGCAGTCCTCGAGATGTGAATGAGTGCAATGTAGATCAGGAAATCGTCCTGCAGAACAGCGTTGACGAGCAGTATTACGATTTCGTGATCGAAGATGCAGAAGGTGAATGCGGCCGCCGTGCGACCGACGAGTTTATATTTCAATTGATCGTGAACGAGACGGGGCTGTATACATTGAGCCTCGACGAGTTGGATGCGCAAGGCTGGATGTATGTACTGTCAGGCTGCTGCGACGGAGAACAGCTTTTCCCGCGCGGACTGGTGGAAGACTACAGCTATCTTCGTTGTATCTGGCTTGCTCAGGGGACGTATTACTTGCTGATTGAAGGTGGACAAGGCGACTATGGATTGGGAGTAGAGTCCTGTGATCACCCGTGCAATTCCGTACCATTTGAAGACGGATTCACGTATGAAGGGAATAGCATCGTCTTCGTTGAGACCGTTGACGCGAGTTCGAGTGAGCCGAACTACAGCGGTCCGTGGCAGATGGATGGTGTTCCTTGCCAGGACGAGTCTGCGAATCCGGAATCCGAATGGCGTGGATTCGGATACTATAACTGGTATAATCAGGATTTCGGCTGGACTCACTTCTTCGCGTTAGAAGGAAACACATGTGCCGATTACACGATTGACTCGGCGTTCGTGGTGGTCTGTGCTTATGAGGTTGACTATAATCAAGGTGAAGGTCAGGGAAATCCGGCACGCGATGCTTCCTACTGTCAGTGGGACTATTTGAGTGCGATTGAAGGCGATGGTTCGCTCGGCATCCTGAACTGGGATGCCACACCCGGAAGCAATCTATCTGTCTCTGAGACGCGGCTGTGGATTCCGACGAACTTCCTGGATGACGGTCAGATTGACCTTTGGCTGGACCTTGACGCCATGTCAACGACGTGCGCGTGGGCAACGGAAGTCTGGTCGTCCAAACTTGTCGTCTACATGAGCTGTCGCCAGATTCCGCCAAGTCCGGATGGGTATGACTTGGGCGATTTACCGTCTTTGACGGGTCAAGAGGAACCTTGCTATCCGACGTATACTCCAGAGAGCGGTGGTCCTGCTAATGCCGTGTATTCAGCAGAGAATCAAGTCGCCTGGCTGGGCGAGTGTGTAACGCATGAGTTGTCGCCGCTGTTGCCGGACTTCGATGCCTGTGACGACGGAATTTTCTTCGTGCCGGGAAATCATCCTGACGGCGCATGGATGCCGGGGGATGAAGTTTGCGTGGATGTGACTATCACGACGGGTCCGGCGTACGTGCAAGGCACGCCGCTGTTCGTATGGGGTTGGAAAGACGGAAACCTCGACTGCGACTTTGATGACATATTGAGTCCGGAAGAGGGAGACGAGATCAGCGAGTGTATTATCCCCGGGGAGATGGTGTTCCCAGGGGGGCCGAACATGACCTTCACGCAACGATTCTGCTTCCTTGATCCGGGTGTGCTGGATATGGGTCGTTACGACGGACACTTCCGGTTCAGGTTACTGTCTGCCGGGGGCGAGATTCCCTCCCGTAATGGTCAGTATCTGAATTGTAGTTCGGCACAAGTATTCGTGGATGACGTGCTGGGCGAAACGGAAGACTATATCCTCGAGGACTTCCAGTTGCCGGTTGAACTGCTGTCGTTCACGGCAAACGGTCAGAACGGACGAGTTGTCCTGAGCTGGACTACCGCGACAGAGAATGAGAATGACGCATTTGAAGTTCAGCGCTGGGAAGGCAGCGGTTGGCGTCGCGCCGGCGACTTGGTGGACGGTGCGGGAACGAGTGCGCGTCAGCGCAGTTATCAATTCGTTGACCACGACGTCACTGCCGGCCAGACGTATCGCTACAGCCTGATTACGATTGATATGCGCGGCAATCGCGTCGTCGCCGGTGAGGTCGAGAGCCTTGTAGAGCCGTTGAACGCAGTCGTCGTTGAGTTTGCTCTGCATCAGAACTTCCCAAATCCGTTTAACCCAAGCACGCAGATTAGCTATGACCTCGCGCAAGCGGCAAATGTGAATCTGGCAGTGTTTGACCTTTTGGGTCGCCAAGTGGCGACATTGGTCAAGGGTTCACAGCAAGCGGGTCGTTATTCAGTGAACTTCGATGCGACCACGCTGCCGAGCGGCATGTATTTCTACCGACTCGAAACTGAGCAGTTCACGGACATCCGGAAGATGATGCTGTTGAAGTAAGGGACTCCGATCTCCCTGAAGTGAAAGACCCCCGGTGGCCGCTCCCCACCGGGGGTTTTGACTTTCCGGCGCATCTGTTGTAAATTGGGAATGATAAGCCGCGAGGAGGGAACTATGCGTGCAATCATTTGGGCTTTGGCGGCAATGGCGCTTGTTATCTGGAGCTGCGACAAGGATAAGAGCGGGGTTGGACGGCTGGATCAGGTTGTGAGTTTCGCGGACTCCGCGCTGGAGGGTGCGATCCGCGCCGCTTTACAGAAGCCGACTGGTGATCTGACACTTGGTGACGTGGAAGGTTTGCAAAGACTTAACGGCCAAGAGTGGGGAATCCGGAATCTTGAGGGAATTGAGCGGCTGCGCTCGCTCAACTATCTCAATCTACGATATAATCTGATTGAGACGATCGCTCCGTTGGCGGAATTAACTGAACTCGACTCAATACTATTGGATAACAATCAGATTTCTGATTGGGGTCCACTCGGATCATTGGTGACGATTCGTTACGTGTCAATCGGCGGAAACAACGCTGCGGATCTCAGTCCACTGTCTACGCTGACGGTCATGAGCTATTTGAATGTTTCGTACACCGGTGCAACCAGCGGGGAGCCGCTGCGAAGTTGTCAGGGGTTGAGATCGCTGTATATGGACGGGAATGCGTTTGAAGACATTGAGTTCATCCGCGACTTGCCGCAAATGCAGGTGTTGACGACTGCAAACTCTCCGATCAGCGACCTGTCGCCGCTGCAGAACACCGCGAATCTCCGTGAACTGGATATCCACAACACGCCGGTAACCGATATCAGCGCGCTGAGCCAAACAAGATTCCTGCGGCGCTTGTCGGCGTGGCAGTGCAATATCGCGGACGTAGAGCCGTTGCGAGGTTTGACGGGACTGGAGTATCTCGAACTGTCATTGAATGCAGTATCGAATGTGGAGCCGCTGAGAAATCTGACTAACCTGACTTCGCTTTTGTTGTCAGACAATCAGATTACAGACGTGACCATGTTGAGCGGGCTATCAAACGTGGACAGCCTGCGTCTCGGAGCGAACCAGATTACAAGCGTCTCCGCACTATCACAAATGACAAGCATGAGTTATGTCGTGCTGTCGAATAACCAGATTGCAGATCTCAGACCCCTCGACCAGAATAGCGGGCTTGGGCAATTCGATCAGGTCTACGTGCAGAATAATCCGCTTTCAGACAGTTCGCGTTTCTATTGGATACCGCGGCTTGAAGCGCGCGGCGTTATCGTCTACGATTAAGCGACAGGACGGAAGTCTTTGCGGCATTGGCTGATCACTACGACGCTGAACAACAACCTGTTGAAGGCCAAACTTCCGCCGCTGCTCGAGGCGCTGCCGGACTTGGAGATTACGTTTGTCTCGGATCGAATCGGCCCGCAGATGGAACGAGTCCGCTGGGTTGTTCCGCCGCGCTGGCTGCATAGGTTAACGGGGCGACTGATCTCCCGTGAGTTAGTCTTGTGGCGCGAAATTTCCCGCAAGCAAGTTGAGCGGGTGATGGTGTATAATGCGGTGCCGCACTTATTATTGGCCTATCCGCCAGCGAAATTCTTCGGCAAGAAGCTGGACCTGCATTTAATCGCGGGTCAGCTCGACTTGGATTTTGCAGACCGTCCGCACGTGATGGTGAACCGCGTCGTGCGCAGACTGTCGAACCCGAAATGGATCGAGAACCGGGTGCGCAAAATTGCGTTCAGGTATTGTGATCGGCTGTTTGTCCCGGGTTGCCGTGCCCGGGACTTTTTGCTCAAGATGGGAGTACCTGAACGGCGGATCGTGAACATCCACAGCGCCGTGAACCCTGAAGTCTACTGTCCCGATGGACGTGTGCGGGATATCGATGTGCTGGTGATTGCGAATCTGCAAAAGCGAAAGCGGCCGGAACTGACCGTGAAGATACTTGAAGCAGTGCTTGAGCAAAAGCCGGATGCGAAGTTTGTGTGGATCGGAGACGGACACTTGCGCGACGAGGTGCTGAGTTGGGTGGCGAACTCGCGCGTTCGTGATCATATAGAGATGATCGGCCACACGGATGATGTTTTGAGTTTTGACCGAAGGGCCAAGGTCTATTTGTTGAATTCCATCTCGGAAGGACTTTCGTGCGCGACCATGGAAGCGATGTCGGCGGGAGCGGTTCCGGTGACGAGCGATGCGGGCGACATGGCGGAAGTTGTGCGGACGGGGGAGACCGGGGAGCTAATCATGGACGGCGACAATCCGGCAGAATATGCAAAGGCCATTCTGGGATTGCTGAACAATGATAGCAGACGAGAGCAGCTGGCACGATCCGGTCGGGAGCTGATCGTTCAGGAACACAGTTTTGCCGCAATTAAAAAGGCGTGGAAGAGCTTGGACAGCGGCAGATAAGATGCGTTCATAGAGTGCGAAACAGGAGTGACAGACATAGAAACGGGGCGCCCCAGAAGGGCGCCCCGTCTTTTCATTCGTCGAGAAGTGCGTTAGTTGCAGTCGGCGACGACGACGAACTTCTTGTAGTTCGCGAAGCCTACCGGAGCAACCCACTCTGCATCGCCGGCCGTCCGGAAGACGGTATCTTCGAGCAGATAGTCGGGATCGGAACCACCATCGGGGTCACCATCGGAGTTCGGGATGGTCGTGCTGTAGATCAAATAGTTGGCATCCTGCGGAGCCGTGAAGAACAACTTGGCGCCGCCATTGCCCGGAGCGAGGTAGATCATCAAGTTTCCGATCGGGTCGCAGGGCTGCGGACAAGGACTCAGGCAGAAGGCCAGATCAAATGTTTCAGGCGTCTGCGGCACACCGGCGGTATAGAGAAGCGATGAGCCTTCGTCGCTGTCTCCGCTGCTGCCCCACAGGAAGCGGCAGTCATCAGGACTTCCAACCGAGGTGCCCTGAATGCTAATCCAACCGCTGGTCAATTCGCAGCACGTTCCTGCCGGCCAGTTGTAGGTGTACGCAAATGCCTCGTACACGTCGAGGTAGATCAAACCTGACGGGTCACCATTCAGCGAGGTGGTGATGTCGCAGACCGGACCGGCAGCAATGTCCGGCGCTCCAGCGAGATCCGACCATACCTGAATTGAGAAGGTCATCGGGTTTTCGTCACAGAGATTGAAGTTTGCAGCTTGCGTCGTGATACCCCAGAAGTTAATGGCATCGAAACCATTCACTCCCGCCGGCAAAGTGAAGCTGTCATAACGCTTGAGTGTGCCCAAGACGTCAGAGACGCCGAACGTCCAATCACCCGTCGGAACGGTGACCGGCTGACTGAAGGCGGACTCTCCCGGGCAATCATTCAAGACTACGCACGGCTCACACGCGACTGAAAGCGTATACTTCGATCCACAGGGAGCTTCGGTAAGGCCCTGGAGTGGCGCGGAGATAATGTAGTAGTCGCCTGCCGACAAGCACGCAGAGACGGTATGAGTGCTGCACTCAAAGGCCGAACTGAACGAAATCGTCGTTGCCGGACAGTCGGTGGTGATCCAGAGACTGTTGGGCAGTTCGCCCTGCGCGGTCGCCGTAATACGGAAATCGCCAGTCAGAGTAATCTTGTACCAGTCAAGGTCGCGGAAGGTCGAGTCATTACGCGTGTAGTAACCCCACGAACCGCACTTCGTATCGCCGCAGGAAATCGTTTCGAATGACGGCGGGACGGCGTTACAGCCTTCGTTCGTGCCGACAAAACCGGGGCCGCAATCCGTCTCGGCTTCGTTGTCATTGCACGTAATCGGGCAGGGCTGACAGCAGGACACTGCTATTGAATACTGTCCAACATCACCAGGAGCATAGCCCGTTACCAGCAGGAAGTAGGTGCCAGGTGTGAGGTCCACGCAGCGAATAAAAGACAAGCCGCCGACGGTTCCGCACTGGTCATCATCTTCCGCAGAAAAGGCAACACAGCAGTTTGCTTCGTCAAAGAGATACAAGCGCTGGTCGTAGGCCTGCGGGCCATCGCAGCCCTTGAAGTTGTAGGTACCTGCGGTAGTGATATTGAGTTCCCACAATTCACCTTCATTGCCAATCGCGCAGGGGTCACCGGCGCCGATCGTCGTACCTACGATGGCCGGAGTAGAGCCAGCACAGGAAACGGTCGCGGTGTAGTCGGGAATACAGGTTACGAGGTTGCAGGTCAGCGTTGCCGTATACTGTGCGCCGCAGGTTACACCGGTCAAGAACGCGGTGGAAACGTAAGCGTAGTAGGTGCCGGGTTCGAGACGGCCTGTAAGGGTCACCGTCGAGCAGGCCTGCTCGATCGCACTTCCGAGCACGATGGCTTCGTCACATTCGAGGCCAGCGGGGCCGGCTTGGAAGATTGCAATCAACACGCAGAACTCGGCGGTCACGCTGAAGGATACGTCCGACGTTTGTGTGACCGTGAACTCGAAGAAGTCATCATCAGAGCTATTTACACCTCCGACGGTGAAGGTACCCGAGGTACCGCAGATAGTCTCACCGCAGTCAATCGAACCGAAGTTTTCTGCGGCGGCAAAACAGCCACCGTTGGTGACGTCTACATAGTTCGTACCGCACGTCGGTTCGCCTTCAGGGGTCGAGCCGCCCGGGCAGGTCACATCGCATACCTGTTCGGTCGTGCAGGTGACAGGCGTACAGCCGACATTGGATTCGCCATAGACGGTAATCAGATAGAAACCATTGGCCGGAGCCGAGAAGAAGCTGCTATGGTCCGTCCATGTGCAGCCATTGAACACCCACTGTTCGCACAGCGGTCGTGCTGCACTATTCCACAGCAATGACGGCCAAAGCGAGCGGAAGGCACCACCGGCGCCGCCGTTATCACCGGGACCCGTCCAGCTTACGTATTCGATTGAAACGAAGAAGGGCCCATTCACACAAGTATTCATTGGAACCGTCAAGGTTGCCAATTGTCCGGCAGCGTTCGTCGTTGTATAGGAAACCAACTGTGAGCTGACGAGATTGTTTCCGGGATTTGCGCAGGAGTCCGCGGAGCAGTTTGAGGTGCCGTAGAGATTTACACGATATACGGCTGTACCAGCACCGTTTGCACCCGTGATTCCGAAGGCAGCCGAATTGGCAACCTGAAAGCGGACGGAGTCCACACGGTAGGGATAATCCGGATCGCCGGGGCATGAGGGACCCGGGTTGATCCAGCCGGAGAACTCAAAGCCGGCAGACGCATTCACGAAACCCGAAGCGGCCGTGGCGCCTTGGATAATCGTGCAAACGACGTCGAGCGGATTGTTCTCTTCGCGGAACTCATCGGCGATGCCGGGCAACAAGTTCGAAGTCTCATTCGTGGAGACCGCGCGGTGCTCCGCCAGAAACTCCGATACCGACTGGCCAGTGCTCAGCTCACGATTCATGCGACCCGCGAAGGGATTGCTCTGAACCTTGCCCGTTTCTGCAGCAGCGTCACCTTGAACGGGGATCGCTGTTTCGCTGATTCCGGGAGCCTTTGCCACCGCAACGCTCTGAGCCACATCGCGCTTGGCCAAGCTGTTCGAACTTCTGGACAGAGTTGCGTACGCCGACATCGCGACAGCGATACAGACGCAAGTTAGGACACCAGTCCACAACCATTTGTTTTTAATCATGTTCATGCTCTCCTCGAATAATTAGTCTCAGGCTTGAAGGATTTCTCACCTTCAGTCTACTTTGCTTCAATGTCATTCATAAGAACTCACGCAGACGTGAGTCACACACAGTTCAGAAATATAGTCACGAGACGACTGAAAGTCACGTGAAGTCTGACGGATTGCAAAGATTACCTGCAAAGTATCTTGCACACTGCAATTTCCGAGACGAAATAAAATCAATAACTTAACTTTCTTTGTAATGACCGGAATCGAGTAAACAGCTCAAGCCATCGAATAATGCCTCTTTCAAGCGAATAGTAGCGACCTACCGCAAACCGATATGGTCAGTATATGGGTCACTAATGTTTGCGATTCAGAAACGCTCTGAGGACTTGACTGACTCAGAGCCGGGAATCACTAAGCAAGAAGCCCGCGGGTGTCGCGGGCTTCCTCTTACATCGTTCTCCAAAGTTCAAAGATCTTGTGGGGCAACTCGCTGCGCGCTCGCACCAGTTCGTGTCCCGACGAGCATTCGAGCACGCCGGCAGCGGCGCCTTTATGCCCATCCCCCAGATTGAGCACGCGCATAATCTCACCGACATCTTTGGAGTGAGGACTTTGCTGCATAGATAGAGCGAGCGAGATGCCGACCGCAAGTCTGTTCGTCTTGCGACCATGCTGAAAGACAGGTTTCAGTTCGACGTAGCACTTTGCTTTGGGGTCCACCAGTCCGATGAGTTTCTTGTCGATACGTGCGGGCTGCAGGAAGGCCGACAAATCCACTACATAAAGTTCTCCGTTGGTATCTTCGGGAAGCAGCACTCGATAATTCTGTATATGGTCAAGCATGCGGACCTCAAGCTCGCCGTACTTGCGGGCACGCTCCCGAATCAGCGGCTGATCCGCTACCTCACTGATAGGCAAGTCCCGCAGATCAAAGACCAGAGAGCGCAGAAACTCGGCATGCTCGAACCGCGAGGAAGACGGCGCTTTGATGGCGCGGTCAATGCGGCTGCCCGGCGCGTCTGCACGCCAATCTTCAAGCGAGGCAAACGCGAAGCTGTCAATCAGGTCTGCAGCATCGGCAAGCTCGGTGTAATCGACAGGCAGTTCATCCTGTTCCGCAAAATAGTCGTAGATGACACGCACGCATGAGGGTGCTTCGGCAAAGCGACCGGGGATAGTCGCGGGATCAATCCGCCGTAATTTGAGTTCCTCGAGGTTCCCCGCATGGTGATCAAACCACATTCCGCACTGAAGGGGATAAGGGAGATCGCAGACAATGTCCTCCATGGAGATCGGGATCTCGGCCTTGGCAATGGTGATCGGTCCGGCAAAACGGATGTCCACGATGTCAAAACCCCACGACAACAGCGATGCGCCCGCAACTCCGTCGAAGTCGTCGTGTGTAACAATGGACGTAAGTTCAGTGGACATCGCGGTCAGGTCTCACTTCTTAAGCTTGTAGCCGTCAGGCACATCAAACTTGGAAGCCTCAATGGCGTCAGTATTGGCGGAGAGCAGTGTCTGCTCAAAGCTGTAGATGGTTTTCAGCACGTATTCAGGCTTCTCGTCCTGCTTCTTCTTCTTGCCGAGACCGAAGGGCATCTTCTGTGCAAGCTCATCGGCGGCACCTTCCTTCGCAACCTCGCCAAGACTCTTACCCTTGAGTCGGTTGTGCTCGACTTTGACGAGCGTCTGAACCGGCTCTCCGCGAGCCTCTTTAGCCTTCTCAAACACTTCCGACATCCTGTTTGCATAGAGATACGTGGCACTGAGCAGGCCTTCCGTCAAAGCAAGGTCGTTCAACCCAAGCGCCGTGAGATAGCGCTGCGAGTATGCCAAGATTTCATCTGCACCCGGAACGGCTTCACTGTTCCACGCATTCACAGTGATGATGACTTTATCATTTGGATCTTGCTTATTTATGCCCGTCGCCACCACGTGAGCGTTCCGGCATGTCCAGCCGCCGATTTCCTTCGGGTTTGTGTCCGAGAGATCTTCAACGGTCCATTCATACATGTCTTCTGTCGCAAGCGAGTCAGGTTCGTCTTCTTCCGGTTCCGCCTGTTCCGCTTCCGCCATGCCGCGCTTCAGCTGCTCACGGTATTCTGCCAAAGACATCACGGAATAGGTCTTCTTAGCACGGTCGAGCGTCCACACAGAGTCCCGATCGAGGCGAGTGATGACCGAGGACTCAACGGCCTTGCCGCGCGTCATGGTTTTCATAAAGCCGCCGGTCCACTGCACGGTGGACTCGGCGTTATGTTTATCCACGGAATATAAACTGTTGGAAGTTGACGTATTGCTGCCGAGCTTCCCGATGGTAGCAGTAGTCTTGTATTCACGCTTGGCGTCTGCGAGAGCTGCGGAAGCAAGAACGACAATCAAAGCAACGAGTAGAGCGGTTCTCATTTTGAGCACCTAAAGGTTTGAGTTTATGAAGCGGCTCCATGAATTGGCCGCAGAGTCGCGCCAGACAAGGAGAGGTGGGAGTTGAAGGAGTATGGAATAGGAGTTACTTCAAGAGAATTGCTTTTTTGACTGCGATTTCCCGGCCCGACTGAATCCTGAAAAAGTAGAGACCGGATGGACTGCTCGCTGGGGACCACAGCACGCGGTGCTCGCCCGCCCCGACAGGTTTGTTGAGCAGTGTTTCCACTTTGCGGCCTAAGACGTTGTAGACGGAGACTTCAAGGCGGGAATTCTGCGCGATCGAGACAGTCAACTCAGCAGATGCGTTGAAGGGGTTCGGGAAAACGTCTGAGACATCGAAGTGTTGCGGAATAGAGCTGTGTTCCGGAGCGGCTGACGGATACGGTTCAAGTCGGGTGGTGAACAGAACGGCCCACGGCGGACGAACGCTCCACGTGCGACTACCATAGCTTCCGTTGTAGAGACACTGAATCCCGACAGTCTCGGACGCGTTCTCAATTCCAATCGAAGATGAGTTCGGAACATCGACACGCTCATAGAGCATCAGAATGTCCGCATCTCCGGTGGGAGTGACCCAGGACTCGGGATTCAGGATTTGGAGTTGACAATTGATACGGCCCGCACCGCCGGGCAGGAATCGGAAGTCGAGATATTCAATAATCACTCGATCGAGCTCTGCACTGTAATAGTAGCAAAGTTCCGAGCTGTCGGGGACCCACTGCAGGTTATCCCAGAAAAGCGAGATGCCTGCCGCTGGTCCGGAAGCACCCGGAATCTGGAAGTTGAAATAGGAGTGGTCGTGTGAAATTCCTGCAGCGACCCAACCGTTCTCATTGATGGTCAGAGAGTCATAGACTTGTCCGTAATAGCGGAACGGAAAAGGCATGGCAATGTAGGCCGAAGAATCTCGATTTTCCAGAGTCAAGAGTGTTCCAGCCCCGAACCGTGAGGGCGCAATCTCAATCCAGTCATACGTCGGCGGAATCAAGGAATCGAGCTGATCGAACGCACGGTATCCGTAGCTGTCCGGCCCCTGTGCCAGTGATTTGGCGGACTGCAATTGAATATTCAGAATGACCTCTTCGCCAGTAGGCAGAGCGACGGTCGTTTCGGCAACCGCACCATCGTAGGTTATGAGCAATGTATACGACGAGTCTCCGGGCAGGTCAACCAGAAATCGGCCCTCACTATTGGAATTCAGAGGGACAAGTGGAAGACCGGGAAATGCGATCGTGGCGCCTCGAACGGGAACGGCTTCACCGGCGGTAAGCGTTCCTGAGATTCTGCCTTGCGGCACCGGAGTGAGGGCAAAGTCAACGATAAGTGTTTCCGCGGCAGCGACTGTCACTTCGAGCGTTTCGGCGGCGTAGCCGTAGCGGCTGCAGATGAGCTGCCAGGTAGAGTCACCGGGCAGAGATAAGGCATACTCGCCGTCGGCATTTGTCACACGCTGGCGAGTTCCCGCACGAACCAAAGCGTTTGGAATTGCTGCCTCGGTTACTGCATCGCGAACGATACCGCTGACGATGGCGCGATTGAGTGAGATGGCCAGCACCGCTTCGTAGGCGTCGACGAAGCCGAAGCCGTAGTCATTATCCTCTCCTTCGGTGCCGTAGTCATGAGCAGTACGCATCAGTATGGACTTGATTTCGCGCACTTCAGCGTTGGGATTCGCCTCACGCATCAGGGCGACAATTCCGGCAACATGCGGTCCGGCCATGGATGTGCCGCTCAATCGAATGTAATTGTTGCCCGGGTAGGAAGAATAAACATCCACGCCGGGTGCGCAGACTTCCGGTTTGATGGCCAGAAACGGCGGGCAATCGGTCGGGCCACGACTGGAAAACGAGGCAACGGTATAGGGAGGGATTGTGTCGGAATTTGAGTTAACCGCGCCAATCGAAAAGACTGTTACAGAATCCAGTTGTATAGTCGCAGGACTGCGCAGAGTTCGCGGGCTTGAACCCTCATTTCCCGCCGAGAAGGTGACGACGACACCTGCCGCTTCACAATTCACGATCGCGTCATTCCAAAGTTGGAAGCAATCCGTGTAACCGCTGAATCGACCGTCCACTCCCCACGAGTTCTGCACTACGTCCGGAACGTCATCCACCGTGACGCTGTTGCCGTCAGGGTCGGAGAGCCACTGGAATGCGTCCAGGACATCGTTGTTGAATCCTCCGCCGCTTTGCTGATTGATACCGTTGCAGGCAATCCACTGTGCTTGCGGTGCAACTCCAACCGAGTCGTTGCTGGTCGTAGAGTTGCCGCAAATCGTTCCCATCACATGTGTGCCGTGACCGCCATTAGAACTATTATCATGAGGAAATGTCGTATTGCCAACGACGTCCAGCCAGCACTCAGCATCCGGGGCTGTGGTCCCGCGCCAGCGTGTTGCCAAAGCGGGATGCGCACCGTCCACACCAGTGTCAATATTGCCAACGATTCTTCCGGCACCGGTGAAACCTAACTCGTACCATACTCGCGGAGCACCGATTGCTCGAATTCCAGTCGGAACACCGTGGTTTTCGTCAAGTGCGTGCGAAACAAACGAACGATCCACAGGCTCAATCAACTCACCTCTAAAACTCTCTTCCACCCACTCAACTTCAGGCTGGTGTGCGAGCCAGGAAACGGCACTTGAATCGCCGCGAATGACGATGGCATTCACAATCCAGTAGGGCGTAAAACCGGCGATACTCCCTTGTTGTCGCAGAGCTTCGAGTTCTGTCTGGAGCCGGGCTTGCGACTCTCGGGCAACTCTCTGCAGTTCTTCAATCACAAGTTGATGACGCAACTGCCGCGTGGCTCGGGATTTAGTCAGCCACTGATCCAGCGAAGCGATTTCCGCGCGATCGTGCAGGTAAGCAATAACAGTGACTTCCGAATCGCCAGAGTGTTTCCAGAGTTCGGCAAGTTGCGGACTGATCTTATCAGAAGTGCCTGACGCAACCTGACTTGCGAAACACAACGTGAAAACGCAGGCGAGCATGGTGTTGTTTAATGCTATGGAGTATCTCATGAAGTAGCGAACATCCTAAGAACAAAATTGGCGACCGTTGAGCAATGCTGTAACACTAAGTTTACAGAGGCATTCCGACTGATGCAAGTTCTATTTTTAGTGAAGCGTTTATGCCACACCGGCGAACAGTTTCGACATTTCTAAAAAACAGTATATTAGACATTTTTGTATAGAATAGATGATTTTAGTGCGAATACTCTTGCCCCCTCCCTCTGGTTGATTTCACCCGATTAAGACAATATATTAATAAACTGACATGGTGTACAGCCGCGACCTTCCCGGGAAAACGGCGAGAAATTGTGAAATCGTAAGGGGCCGGAATTCCGCGTCCCAAGAATAGTTCGATAAGGAGGCAATGATGGATCGAATCAAACTACTGTTGACCTTGACGTTTCTAACATGCTTTGCAGCGTCGGCGTGGGCAGTCGATCTGAACGAGAGCTTCGACGGAACGAGGTTTCCGCCCGTAGCCTGGCAGAGTTTTGAAACCGGAGATGGTGTGAATACCTGGCTCCGGACGACTGGCAACACGAATTCCGGAACTGGTAAAGCATCGGTCGCGGAAGAAGACGTGGCGGGCGGTCTGGTATCAGAGCGCTGGTTGATCACCCCGAAGCTTCGGGTGAACAGCGGAACCGACCAGTTTTCGTTCTGGGCACGGACATTGTTTAACTTCATTGTAGACAACGACTCGCTCTACGTCCGATTAAGCACGACGGACTCGCTTCCGTCGAGTTTTACGACGACCCTCGCACAATACAAGTGCGGTGATGGCGGCGCATTCCAGAATGTGTACATGAATTTCTTTTACAGTCTCGCTCCCTACGTCGGGCAGGATATCTACGTGGCGTTTGTGCATCGGGACGAAGGAGACGGCGGTAATCAAGTTTTCATCGATGACGTGACCGGCCCGGAATTGCTGGCACCGCCGAACGAAGCGACCACGCCGTCGCCTGCCAACAACGCGGTTGGAGTAGCCGCCAATACGAATCTCGAGTGGGCGAACGGGATAGGCACCGTCACATTAGATCTCTATCTCGCGCTATCGCAGGACTCAGTTAACAACAATGAACCGGCCGCTCGCAAGCTGACAAATGTTGCGGCAACGACTATGTACGATCCGCCGAGCAACCTGCTGAACGATGCGGCATACTACTGGAAGGTAGTCACGCGGAATATTTACGGTGAGACGCACAGTTCGGTCTGGATGTTCACGGTTATCGGTGCGCCGCTTGCGGGGACGTACGACATCGGCGGCGGCAACAATAATTACGCGAATTTCACAGAAGCGGTCGCGGCGCTCTATGGCAATGGCGTCGCCGCACCGGTTACCTTCAATGTGTACGGGACCGACTACGAAGAACGCATTTCGTTCATCGGCGCGATTCCGGGAGCGGACGCGACGAATCGCGTGACGTTCTTCGACTATTCAGGCACGGCGCGCATTCTGGACTCGTCCGCAACGACATCGTCGATTCCGGTGGTCCTATTGAATGGCGCAAGCTACCTCACGTGGGACGGCATCGATATCTGGGCAAGCGTGGAAACGGATAACTGTCTTCAGATTCAGACGGGTTCGACTGAGAACGTCTTCCAGAACTGTATTCTCGAATCGCACATGGCAAGCACAGTGTCGCATGCCATTCGTCTGTTTGGAAATGGGAATAACAACAACAGGTTCTCGAATCTTGACTGCCGCAAGGGCATAGAGTGCATTTATTTGACATCCGGCTCGACACCCTTCAGCACCGGTATCATTATTGAGAACTGCTCTACCGTAGACTGCATCGTCGGATTGCAAGTCGACGACTGCGACGGTTTGATTGTCAGGGATTGTGATTTTCAGGCCAACGGCGGCGGAGCATCGCGCTACGTGATTGAGGCTGCGGCCTCGGCCACGGGCGCAACGATTCACATCTATCGCAACAAGCTGCACAACATCGTCGGAACCGGAACGATCGGTTTCCTGCGTGCGAACATGGGCGCAGGCACAACGATCAACTTCAACAATAACTTCCTCTATGACGCCACGACTTCGGGAACGGGCAGTCTGCAAGGAGTTTATGGCCAAAACGGTACGCTGAACTACTACTTCAACAGCATGCTCGTTGGCGATCTGGCGGGGACCGGCACCGTGCGCGCCTACTACAAGTCGGCCAGCGGACACGTCAGCAACATCCGCAATAACATCTTCGTGCTGGGTGAAACCACGACGCAAACAGACGTGTACTACGCACTGTTAAGCGGGTCGGCGAACTATCCGCAGGAATTAGACTACAACGCTTACTACAACCTGGGCGGCGGAGCAAACTTCCAGATTTTCGACGTCGGTACGGAAGAGTATGCCACGATCGCTGCGCTGCAGGCGGGTACGGTGTTCGAGGACTATGGTGTGGAAGGCAACCCGGGATTTGTCAGCGGAACCGACTTGCATATTCAGGACTCCTTCTCACTCGTCAGCAATCGGGGAACGCCGATTGGCGGCATCACGTACGACATCGACAATCAAACCCGTACGGCAACGCCTGACATCGGTGCGGACGAGTATAATGCCGTTCTGCCTCCGAACGATTATGCCGTGCTGGAACTGCTGGGTGTCACGCCGCTCTATCCTGAGAACACGGTCACGCCGATCAACGTCCGCGTACAGAATCGCGGCAGTGCGGCGCAAACAAACGTCCCGATTCGACTCTTCTATGCTGATACGCAGGTTGACGAACTGCTCGTCTCACTCGCGGCTGAAGAAGTCGACACGATTCAGTTCTCATGGACGACGCCCGCCGCACCGAGCTCGGGGAATCTTGAAGCACAGAGCTTTCTTGCCGGCGATTCAGATCCGGGCAATGACAGCGTGTTCGCGGCCGTGACGGTAATCCGGCCTCCGATGTCCGGCTCCTACGATCTGGGTGGCGGCAACAACGATTATGCAACGTTCGGCGCGGCGGTTGCGGACCTCGTGCTGCGGGGTATCAGCGGTCCCGTGACGTTTAACGTGTTCAGCAATACGTACAACGAGTCCGTTGCCATTCCGGCAATCAACGGTGCGTCAGCCGTGAACACAATCACATTCGTGCAAGCGGGTGCCGCGTTGACGCCGCCGGAAATTTCCGGCGCAAGTCCGACGCTTCGCTTCAACGGCGCGGATTACGTGACTTTTGACAATATCGACTTGATTTGCACCGGCACGGGTCGCGTGGTCGAGATCACCAACGATGCGGACTACAACACGGTACGGAACTGTTCGATTACTGGCGCGAGCGTGGCCGGTACGACAAACTACGGTGTCTACATTCTGGGCGGCGGGAACGACTACAACGTAATCGAATATGTCACGATTTCCGGTTCATACTATGGGGCACGCTTTACAGGCACCTCAACGACCGCAGACGTGAACAATGAGTTACGTTATAGCTCGGTCACGGAAGGCAAGTACTGCGTCTACCTGGAACGTCAGGACGGCAGCAGTGTTCACCACTGCGACCTGCAGCCGGGCTGGGCAAGTGCGGCGACGGAAATCTACGGCGTGTATGCAACGACTCAGAACTCTGGTCACACGGCGTATTCATACGCAAACACGATCCACAATTTCCGGGCGAACACCATTTCCAATGGTGTCTATGTAAGCACGGGAACCGGCGGTATGCACACATCGTACAACAACTTCATCTATGATTACCAGATCACGGGTGGAGCAGTTTACGGATTGCGAGCGGCCGGCGGCGGTTCAGCGTTCTACAATAACAGCGTCCGCATCAACAGCGTCGCGACGACTGCCAACATCTACGCGTTCTATATGACCGGCGCGTCGACGGGAAGCACGCTATATAACAACATTCTGCAGCTTGATGTTCCGACCGAAGAGTGTTGGTCAATTTATCTCGCGGGCGGCACGCTGGCGAGCAACAACAATTGCGTTTTCGGTACCGGCATCGGCTACAACGTCGGCTTCAGCGGCAGCAACAGATTCTCATTGACGGACTGGTTTACTGCAACGGGTCAGGATGGCAACTCGGTGCAGGGAGATCCGGGATTCATTGACGTAATGAACCTGCACATTGCTCCGACGTTTGCGCTCTGTGATGGCACGGGCCAGACTGTCGGGTTGGTGACGCATGACATTGACGGTGACTTACGCGGCAGCCCGCCGGATATCGGCGCGGACGAATACGAGTACAGCTCGCTGGCGCACGACTACGGCGTTTACGGATTTGTCGGCATGACTGCAAGTTATGTCGGTGGCGTTCCGACGAGTGTGAACGCGGACATTCAGAACTTTGGCACCAGTTCAGAAACCAACGTGCCCGTTCGGTTGTACTATAATGGCGTGCAGCAGACTGAAGTTCTGGTGACGTTGGCAGCAGGAGAGCGCGATACCGTAGCGATTGGCTGGACGCCACCGGTGAGCGACTATGAAGTGGGTCAACTTGAAGTTCAGTCGTTTCTCGCGACAGACCTGTATGCCGACAACGACAGCGCCGTTACCAACGTGACAGTCGTAGGACCTCCGATGTCCGGCACGTATGATCTGGGCGGCGGCAACAACGACTTCACGACGTTCAGTGATGCGGTCGCAGCATTGAACCTGCGTGGCATTGACGGTGAAGTTGTGTTTGAAGTTTATGACGGCACATACAACGAGAACATCATCCTGACCGAGATTACGGGCGCGAATTTTGTGGATCGCGTGATTTTCCGCGAGCACGTCGGCGCGGCGCGTGACGTCGTCGTCCTGACGAACGGGGCCGCGACACGAGTAATCTACTTCGACGGAGCGGACTTCGTGACGTTTGAAGGAATCGACGTTGTTGCAACCAATGCGACGAGTATCGCGGTTGAAATGAACAATGGTGCCACGTGGAACACGCTCTTGAATTGCGGCATCACAAGCCGTGACAGCACGACGACCGGCACACGCGGCGTCAAGCTGAATTTCAATGGCAACAACAATAACACGATCGACGGCTGCACGGTGACAGGAGCTTTCTACGGTATTCGCTGTGAAGGCGGCACGGGCACGGTCAGCGGCCTGGAAGTGAAGAACTGTTCGATATCCGGCGCGAGCTACGGCGTCTACCTTGATGACGCCTTGAACGCACAGGTGCATCATAATGACATCCAGCCGCACGGCTATTCGTCCACATCGTGCTACGGCGTGTACGTGGCAACTGGTTGCGACTCGATCTATGTGCACGGCAATCGAATTCACAATTTCCGTCACACGAACACTGGAACGTCCCCAGACGTCGCGGCCGTATGGTCGGGTGCCGGCACGAACGGGGATGTGTTCATCTACAATAACTTCTTCTACGACTACCAGACGAGCGGCCCGGGAATCTACGGCGTCCGGAACAGCACAGGAATCACGTACGTTGTTCACAACAGCATTCACATGAACAACGTCGCGAACGGCGACGAGATTGCGGGTATCTATGTCAGCACGGGCAATTTAACCGCGCTGAACAATATCATCAAGGTCGAGCAAGACACCAACACGGCCTATTGCATCTGGCGAGCCAGTGGAACTCTGGACCTTTCTGACTACAACTGTCTGAATGTGACGGGTCCTGCGGTGTTCACCGGACGCGATGGCACGTCAAACTTTGCCACTCTCCAAGACTGGCAGAATTTCGGACGCGACCCGGTAGGTATTGCCGGAGATCCGGGATTCATCAGCGCGACAGACTTGCACATCGACCCGCTGTTCTCGACAGTTGACGGATTGGCAACTCCGATTGGGCTGATTACAGTGGATATCGACGGTGATCCTCGGAGTGGCAGTCCGGACATCGGTGCCGACGAATACGCGCCGATGGCCGAAGCAGAACCTGTTATCGATCTTGTGATCACGATCGACTACGATCTCGGCGACGCCATTTTGACGTGGACGCCGACGTTGAACGCTCAGAGTTACGAGGTGTTTGCCGGTTCTGAATTTGGATTCCCGTTGATTCCGGCCAATTCACTTGGCTCGACGGCAACAGCTTCATTCACGGACGTAGGCGCAATCGCGGCCAGTCCGCTCCGCTTCTATGTTGTGGTTGCATCTACTGAACCCGCTGAATAGCATTCCAGCATAATCGAACATGCAACGGGGACGCCTTCGGGTGGCGTCCCCGTTGTGACTCTTATCAATTGGCAAGCGCGAGCCTCAAGACAATGCAACAACGCCAAATAGGACCGCTCTCTCGAGCAGTTGGGCAAGGAGGACCCATGGGCAACATAATCAGATCAACTTTTTCTACCTTCATCATCATTGCCGCACTTGCGGCGAGCGCATCTGCTCAAGTGCTGGTGCGAGACATCCCTGCTCCGTCAAGCTCCACGACGATGATTACCTTTGACGGCACGGCGTTCTGGACGGGCGACAACAATACCAACCGCCTTATCAAGGTCAGCCTTACGGACGGGGCGCGGCTTGACACCGTCCTTTCACCTGTCAACGGGAGTGACGGTCTGGCGTGGAGCGGCAACTATTTGTGGACGATATCCGGCGCGGCAAGCCGCCAACGAATCTTCAAGATCGATCCTGTGTCAGGTGCACTAGTCGATTCACTTCCGGATCCGGCGCAAAGCAATGCTGGAGGGCTGAGCGTCCAAGACCAATACTTCTGGGTAGGGAGAAACTTTCCGACCAACAGGTTCTACAGAGTATTGCAGACGGACGGAACGATTGTGGACAGCATGGCTGCTCCGGGCAATCAGATTCGCAGCTTGGCATACGACAATGGAATGATCTGGGCGACATCAGTGAACACTGGAGCGGATGTCATTTACTGGATTGACGCAACGACAGGTGAGGTCATATGGCAATTCACACTTCCGCCACATGCGACCCTGCCTGATCGAAGGCTTCGTGGCGTCTGTGTGGTAGACGGCTACTTGTGGATTGTCGCTTTCGCTCAGAACTCAAATGAAAATCGGTTGATGCAGTACGATGTGTCGAATGCAGTTCAACCGGACATCGTGTTGAATACGACACCTTATGATTTCGGTTCGACGGTTGTCGGCACACCACTAAACTGGCAATTGGCAGGCAGCAACATCGGAAACTCGGCGTTGATTTTGGAAACCATGACGTTTTCAAACGGAGAGTCGTTCCTGCTCCTGGCTCCGGCAGAGTTCCCTCACGTCGTAAGCCCAGGCGGGAGCTTCACAGTTTCCATAAGATTCTCTCCGATAGGTGCGGGAACCTGGCGTGACACGCTTCTTGTTCAGTCAAATGATCCCGACGAGTCGCTACTGTCCGTTCCCCTTCAGGGGCTTGCCTACGCGAATGAAGGCAACGTGTCATGGAGTCCGGCATCGCTTGACTTCGGGGAAGTCTGGATACCCAACCCGACTGCTTCTTCATCGCGTTCCTTGATGATTCGAAACATCGGCCACGGAACGCTTGTGCTTGAGACTGCCGAGATTACGGGAGGAATCTATTACCGGATCGAGCCGATCGGATTACCACTCGTGCTTGTACCACAAGATTCTACGTTCATCCGCGTGTGGTTTGAACCGACTCAGCCAGGGAACTTTTCCGGTGCTTTGACTTTCCGCACGAATGATCCAGATCAGCCGGATGTCACGATCATGCTAAACGGTTCCGCCGCGATGGCCAACTTCAATGCTGGTCAGACGATGTGGACGTTTCGTGATCCGTCTACCGATTTTGATCATGGCATTAATGCGGTCACCTGGATCGAAGATGTCAATGGCGACGGCGCTGCCGACGTGTTGCTCTCCAGCGGAAGCGGATTGACAGCTTGCGTGAGTGGAGCGTCGAGCGGGCCGGCAGATACGTTGTGGACCTATAACTCGCGAATTAACCCGAATCACGCGGGCGCCGTCTATTACGAGCGTGCCTTAGCCTCTGTGCAGGATCTCACAGGAGACGGTGTTCAAGAGGTGATCATAGGCACGGCAGGAGGCAGCCGCTCAGTGTATGCCCTCTCGGGTCAGACCGGCGAAGAACTCTGGATGTTTGACACACGTTGGTGGGGAAGCGGAGGATGGGTGAATGATGTGGAAGGCTTTGTGGACATCAATGGAGACTTCGTGCCAGACATATTAGCCGCAGGCGGCGGCGATGGCAGCCAGAGTCGGGTTTTTGCGCTGAACGGGCAGAGCGGCGCCCTTCTCTGGGAAAGCACCCCATACCAGTCCTTCTACGTGCTTACCACCATCGATGATGTTACAGGCGATGGAGTGCCGGATGTAATTGGCGGATCAACGGGTTATACTGTCGGATTCAATGGAATGACCGGGGGACTGCTCTGGCAGACCTCAATTGGCGGTAGTTCCCCGTGCTTTGATTTAGAGCGCATGGGCAATGCCAACCCGCAGGCAAACAACTCCGAGGATATTGCTGTTGCTTCCGCATATCGCGGTGTTTACGTGATCGACGGTCTGACTGGGCAGCAGATCTGGTTTCTGCCGTTTTCGGGAACGATATACAGATTAGAGGTAATCCCCGACATTACGGGCGATGACGTATCGGAAATCGTCATCGGGACGGTCTCCGGCCGTGCAATTTGTTTAGACGGTGCTCAAGGAATTGAGTTGTGGAATGTCATTGTAGATCCTACCGATCCGGAGAATGTGCTTGCCATGACAACCGTGCCGGATATTACGAGCGATGATGTTCCGGACATCGTGTGCGGCACACTCAGCAACAGACTTATTGTATTGAGCGGCTGGGACGGAGAACAGATTTTCAGCACGGTCGGAGAAGGATCCTTCAGCGCAGTCGATGCGGTGGGAATTCTGCCCGACGTGGATGGCAGTAACGCTTATGAAATTCTGATGGGCAATCGCGACGGGTGGGTGGACTGTGTATCCGGCGGAACATTGCAAGGTTCCTCTGCCGGGTCAAGGCCGATAGCACAGGACTTCACGTTGCATCCGGCTTACCCCAATCCCTTCAATCCCAGCACGACTCTGTCGTATTCACTTGGTGTTGCGACGGATGTGCAGTTGAACATTTATGATATTACCGGACGAATGGTGCGCGAACTGGTTAATGCGCATCAGAGTGCGGGGATTCATCAGATTGTCTGGAACGGTCAAGACACCAGCGAGCAGGCGGTCGCTACCGGTGTCTATTTCGTCAGCATGCGGGCACAGGGTTTCAAACAAACTCAGAAGCTGTTATTGCTCAAGTAAGACGTTCGCAACAATCAGGAGCATGAGACAGGGCTTGCCAATGGCAAGCCCTGTTTTTTACGTAGTTGCTGAACGGCAGCCAATTCGGCCCCAACGGTTTATTCTACAACTCGTGCAGCTCGTTTTGCGCAGCGGTCCGCAGCGACTCAAGCCACTCGCACCATAAAGGGATTCCCAGTCCGGTCTTCCCCGACACAAGCAAAACTTGCAGGTCCCCGTTGACAAGCTCGAGGTTCCGATGAAGCTTCGGCACATTGATATCAAGATGCGGGAGTAAATCCATCTTATTTATCAGACACATCCGGCACTCGCGAAACATCAGCGGATACTTCATTGGCTTGTCGTCTCCTTCCGGCAGGGAGAGAACCACGACTTTGACGTTCTCGCCAAGATCGAACTCGGCGGGGCAGACGAGATTGCCAATGTTCTCGATGAATATGTAGTCAAGATTGTCGAGTGGCAGCATCGCGAGCGCGGCATTGACCAGATGTGATCCAACGTGGCAGTCGCCGCCAAACGGCTGAGTGTTTGCCTGTACGATCGGAATTCCGAGCGGCGCGAGGCGTTCGCTGTCAAGTGTGGAGGTGATATCCCCTTCAATGACTGCGCAACGCAACCCGGCTGCCTGCAACTCGGCAATTGTCCTCCCAAGTAGAGTGGTCTTTCCTGCACCGGGCGAACTCATAACATTGACGACAAAAATCCCATGCTCGTCAAAGGCGGCGCGATTTCGCTCAGCAAGAGCGTTGCTCTCCTCCAGTACGTCACGAATAATCGGTATGCTCATTGTCCCCGTGCCTTTCTTTCATTGAAATACTCATCAGTGTTATGCCTCTGCCCTGTGTCACGGCAACTCGCGTAGCTCCACAGTAGGGACAAGCGAAGATCGGATCCTGCACGCCAAAGTCGGACCTGCATTCGCGGCAACGGCACCTGACGGACTCTTCTTCAATGAGTAGCCGCGCGGCCGAAAGCCCGCAAGTCGATTTTATTGCGTCGAACAAGAAGATCAACGACTCTGAAGAAACGGCGTCGAGCTGCCCCACTTTCACGCAAACCTGCGCAATATCCTCTTCGACCGAATCAAGCGGAAGCGCGAGTTTCGCTTGCTTGATGATACACTCTGCGATGTAAAGCTCGTGCATAGCTGGTCAACAGATTCTAGGGAGCAACTCGCCGGTTGGCCTGTGAAGGCGGCGAGTCCCACCTGCGGAAGTTTCAAGCAGCAGGACTGCGGAGTCAGTGGATGAAATCTCACCAACCTGTGCTGCGTTGCGGCCGTCATGTGTCGCGCGCAAAGTCTGGACAATCTGCTCGGCCTGTTTCCGATCCACTATCATGACGATCTTGCCCTCATTTGCGAGGTGCAGGGGATCGAATCCAAGTAACTCACAGAGTGCCCGAGTTTCCGGCTCAATTGGGACCGCATCCTCACTTATCGTAACCGCACAGCAGTTGCTGAGAGCAAGCTCCTCGAGCACGGCTGCCACCCCTCCGCGAGTAGCATCCCGCATCCACTTCACGCCATCATGAGAGTGCAGGACTGAACTGACCATGTTGACGAGTGCGGCGCAATCACTCTGCACCGAATGTGCGAACGAGAAACCTCCACGTGCAGCGAGAATTGCTGCAGCGTGATCACCAAGTGTGCCACTTACGATGACGGCATCACCTGCAGCAATAGGCTGTCGAGACAGTCCACTGCCCAATGGTACGGTGCCGATGCCAGTAGTATTGATGAACAACTCATCGCACTGCCCGTGCGGCACGACTTTCGTATCGCCGGTCACGATTTCCACCCCGGCATCGAACGCCGTCTGCGCGATGGAGTCACATAGAGCTTCGAGCGTCTCGAGCGGCAAACCCTCTTCAATGATCATCGCGATTGACATCCACCGCGGCAAGGCACCCATGACGAGGAGGTCGTTCACAGTACCGCAAACCGCGAGCTTACCAACATCCCCTCCCGGGAAAACAAGCGGCTGCACGACGTAGGAATCAGTAGAGACGGCAATCTCTGCGCCAGTTACGTTCAGCTTTGCGGCATCATTGAGTTTCTGCAACTCAAGACCCTTGAAACGACTGACAAAGCAATCCTCTATCAGTTTACGCATCGCGCTCCCGCCGGCGCCGTGGTCAAGTGTTATGCTACGACTCTTATGCATATTCAGTCTGATACTGGTAAACGGCTGCGCAGGCACCTTCAGACGAAACCATGCATGCGCCCATCGGCGAATTCGGTGAACAGGTCTTGGCAAAAAGTGGGCAAGTGCTGGGATGAATTCGACCGCACAAGACATCGCCACATCGGCAGGCTCGATTCTCTTTGCTGACTCCCCGCCGAGCCAAGATGTGCTCTGCATCCCATGCGGCATACTCAGGGCGGAGCGACAGGCCGCTGCAAGGTATTGCACCGAGTCCGCGCCAATTCGAATCGCATGACTGGAAGACGGAAACAATGGCGTCCTGTGCGTGACAATTGCCCGCCATTTGAACCACGCGACGGTATCGATTCTGCACTTCATGGCTCCCCTCGAGCTTCTGCAGGCAGATAGCATGAATGCAATCCAGCAAGTCAGCGGGTTCGAAGCCGGATACCGCGCACGGTATATTCAATTCGCTCGCAATAAACTTGAACGGTATTGTACCGGTGACTGTGCAAACGTGCCCCGGCAAAATCAGTCCGTCAAGACAAGTCTCGTGTGATCTTAGCAACGCGCTCAGAGCGGCGGGCATCGTCTTCAGGCCGGACAGGAGCTTAAGATTCTTGACTCCCCTCTGAATAGCTTTTCGCATTGTCGCAGCGATTGTGCATGCGGTAGTCTCGAAGCCAATTCCGAGAAGAATGACGAGTCGCCTGGGATGCTCTTCTGCAAAACGTAACGCATCTGCCGATGAGTACATTACTTGAATGTCAAGCCCTGACGCGCGGGCTTCACTAAGTGTGCTTGCAGAGCCCGGAACCCTCAAGAGGTCGCCAAACGTTGCGATTGTAACATCGCGGAGTCCTGCTAACTCGACCGCATGATCAACAAAGTCTATCGGGGTTACACAAACCGGGCAGCCGGGTCCTGAGACTAACTCGACTTCCTCAGGCAACAGACTGGGAAGCGCATATCGGTAAATCGCGGCAGTGTGACCCCCGCACACTTCCATAATACGGATTGGTCCGGACAAAGGTAAGGACCCAATGCGGTCAGCCACACTCTTGACTAGGCGAGGATCGCGAAAAGTCGTCACGTGTCGCACGATGCACCAACCACAAACTCACTTAGCATTTCGATCATCTTGTGGGCTTCGACTTCGTCAACGATGGCTAGCGCGTAACCCGCGTGGACCAATACATAATCGCCCACGTTCACATCGGGGACAAGTGCAAGTTCGATACGCAATGCGAGTCCGCCGCTTTCGACCACTCCGAAGTCCTCTTGCAGCTGGATCACTTTCATGGGGACAGCAAGACACATCTCAATGCTCCAACTCATTGGCGACACAAATCTGTCCAAGAGCGATCGAACCGTCATTGAGCGGCAAATTCTGCGGAATCATGACGTGTACGCCCCGAGCTTCAAGCAACGAGCCAATTCGCTCCAGAAGAAACTTGTTCTGGAAGCAGCCGCCGTTGAGTGCGATTCGACTCGAACTGGTCAACTCCAATGCTCGCAGGGTCATATTCACCAAACCTTGCGCGATCCCTTCGTGGAATCTGCGAGACATTACAGACGATGACGTCCCTAAATTGCAATCAGCGACCATCTCGCGAATCATCTGGAGTGGAGACAAGACCATCTCATCCTGACATTCTATCAGCTCAGTTGAATAGCCTGATTCTATATTCCGGCTCAGATTACCTTCGAGCCACATGGCAGCTTGACCTTCGAACTGCTGTCCAAGTCCGAAACCGGTGATCGCCGCTACAGCATCAAAGAGACGACCCATACTTGATGTGCGCGTGTATCTTTCCTGAACGCTTGAGGTGAAGAGCAACTCCAGCTTGGCTGCGTCGTACTTTTTCCGGAGTAAATCCATGAGGGGAAGGTCCAAATCGAGAAGCTGCTCCTCAAAGGCCAACTTCAGCCATGACAGCGCCATTCTCCATGGTTGGTGCGCAGCAGCATCGTTTCCAATCAAGGGAACAGCAAGCAAGTGACCAATTCTACGATAGGCTCGAAGATCACCATACAATAGTTCACTCCCCCAGATTGTTCCATCGGGACCATAGCCAGCTCCGTCGAGGATTAGCCCGACTGTTGGATCCGACACATGGAACTCAGCAAGGCAGGCAGCAAGGTGAGCGTGGTGATGCTGCACTCGAACCAACGGAACTTGATGCTCGCGCGCCCACTCCTCTGCAATTCGAGTCGAATAGTAATCAGGGTGAAGATCACATGCCGCACGCTTAATACGCGCATCAAACAAGTGTAGAAAATGGGACAGCACACTTCTTGCTGTCTCAACAGTTCTCTGGTTATCAAGCGATCCGAGGAATTGAGTCAGAATGGCCGCCTGATTCTTCCCTATTGCAAAGGCACTCTTCAGGTCTGCACCAAATCCCAGAATTGGCTTACAGAACGCCTTTGCTATAGTGACGCTCTCCGGAACATACCCTCGAGAGCGACGCCAGACTCGCGGCGCCCCCATTGCAACGCGCACAACAGAGTCGTCCGCGAACATGTGAATCTCGCGTTCGTGCTGCAAGACACCATCTGCGATGCCGCTGAGATTGAGCCGGAGTGAAGCTTCCCGGAACTCAATCGGATCATCAGAGATATTAGCACTTGTCATCACGAGTGGCCGCCGCGCTAGCTTTAGCAAAGCCAGATGCAGCGGCGAATATGGCAGCATGGCACCAAGCGTAGGCGACCCGGGTGAGACCGACTTTGCGATGGGACAGTCTTCGCGCCTGTTAACAATAACGATCGGAGCCCGCCAGGAAGTCAGGCATTCAAGCTCCAGATCACTCACTATGCACCACGCATTCAATGCCGTCAAGTCATGAAACATGACGGCCAGCGGTTTAAGTTCACGCCGCTTGCGTAGCCTCAGTTCCTTGACGGCAAGCTCATTCGCGGCATCACAAACCAGATGAAAACCACCAATACCCTGCAAGAGCAGAATACCGCCACGATTAATAAGTGCGACCGCATGTTCAAGCGCAAGCGATTCTTCAGCAACGCGGTTCCATTTCCCATTGTCAATAGCGGAAAAACGCAGGGCCGGACCGCAGTCTGAGCAGGCAACGGGTTGGGCATGAAAGCGTCGGTCGTGCGGTTCATGATACTCACTCTGGCAATCCGGGCACATCACAAACGGCGCCATCGTGGTGGCAGGCCGGTCATAGGGGACGTCCTTGATTATACTGAATCTCGGACCGCATTGCGTGCAATTGATGAAAGCATATTTGAAGCGCCGATTAGTTGGGTCGTCGAACTCGGCACGGCAATCGTCACATATTGCCAAGTCAGGTGGAACAAGTGCAAGTGCCTCACCGTGTGTTGCGCTCTGCTCAATTGTGAACGTGTCGCTATGGAACGGATCGCAGGGTCTCACTGAAACACTATCTATCCTCGCGGCGGCGGGAAGTTCGATTTCGATTTCGTTGAGGAACGCATTAATCCGATCTAATTCGCCTCGAATCTGAACGATTACACCCTGCGGATTGTTCCATACTCGTCCTCCCAAGCAATGTCTTCTCGCCAGGCGATAAACAAACGGACGAAAGCCGACACCCTGGACAACGCCCCGAAAGTAGACCTCTCGGTATGTGTCACCGCTCAACGTAACTGAGTCTGTTGGAGCAGATAGAGAGTGACTTTGTGGAAGAGTGTTCACTTCAAGTAGTCCCGCAGCTACAAACCAAGGAAGAGTACCGCTGCCGCACAACTAGCCATGGCGCTACCAGCAAATGCATGACCATACTTGCCAACACCTAAGTTGCGCAGTAGTCTTAAGCCCTTGTATCCGATTGCCACAGTTGCCATCATAGTCAACACCGTACTCAATAGAAATACAATAGATACGGCTGCAAGAGTCATGGGACCCAGAGAGGTCGCGGGCATGAGGACAATAGGGATCAGAGGCTCACAAGGCCCAAGAATTAGCACGATAAGTAAAAGACTTCGTACACTTGAGTCACCACTACAGAAGTCCTGCCTGCATGAACTCGAGAGTGCCTTTCGAAGACCCCAAACCGCGTAGACAAGACCAAATGCCAAGAGAAGCCACGCCGCGAAGTCCCCACGAAATGCTTCGATCGCCTCCAAGTTAAACAGACGCACGCCGATGTGCAGTCCTATAAAAGCGATAACGAGCGAACTCAGGACGTGCGCAACGCCGCAAAGCGCCGTGACAGTCAGGGTTTTCTGCATACTCCAGTGTCGAGCGCGAGCGATCGCAATAAACGGAACAAAATGGTCAGGGCCGATTAATGTATGGGTGACACCGACCGTTACAGTTGCGGTGAAAAGTAATGTAAGTTCGTTAGTCATAGGAATAAACCGAGTGAGTTTTAAAAAGGGTCACATTTGAGTTGTGGAGCGACTCCTTGAGATGTCTCACAATATCGGGAACCACCGCACTAACTCTTTCAGATAAGACATCCGGCTGATCAAAGCAGCAGGCTCCCACACTAAGCAAGTAGCAAGTCGGAGACGCATCATAAAGGGTGCTGCACATTGTGATCAGTTCTCCGGGGGTTACGAGGTGCGTTAGGGCGTTTCGTGGACCCTGTGACACTGTGAGTCGCGTCATTGTCCACTGGCCGGGTTCAAGAAGCACTGTCGCATCAATGAACACAACCGCTCGATAAATTGCCATTTGCTGAGCATGCTCATAGTTCAGTTGCGTAGTTACAATTAGATCGGCAGCGGGAGAAGCAGACATCAGAGCGTCCAGAATAGTTTCTGCAACACCATCATCTCCCCGCAACGAGTTTCCTATTCCAATAATCAGAATCTCATTCATCGTTGCGAATAAGTGTATCAACTAACTGCGCGGAGTGGCTGTAAAGCTCAACTTGAATCGGCATTTGACCGACCGCATGCGTCGAGCAACTTAAACAGGGGTCGAAGGCGCGAATTACTGCCTCGACGCGATTGAGCATGCCTTCAGTGAGACGCTCGCCGTCAACGTAGCTGCGCGCGACTTGCAGGATGCTTCTGTTCATAGCAAGGTTATTATGCCCGGTCGCGATAATCATGTTGGCCCATTGCACGACGCCTTCCTCATCTACATGATAGTGATGTATCAGTGTGCCACGCGGGGCCTCAGCCACACCAATTCCGTCGCGACTATTCGCAGCCGCTCCGGCTCTGACATGCTTGTCAAGCAGCGAGTCGTCCGCTAGCTTCTGCTCAAGTCGCTCGATACAATAGAGCATTTCGATCAAACGTGCATGATGATTGTGATAGGTGCTCAAAATCGGATGCCCGTACCTTGACCTGAACTCATCAAGTTCGGCATCGGCAAGCTGGGTTCCGCAACGAGCGACAACATTCAATCTTGCCAGCGGTCCCACCCTGTACATTCCTGTCGGATAGCCTAACGGTTTGTAATACGGAAACTTCATGAATGTCCAAGGCTCTACAGCTTCGGAGATCAGATCGGCGTAGCGTGTAGAATCCCATCCTTGAGTCAAAACGTTGCCTGCTGAATCGACAACGCGCAGCTTGCCGTGATAGTGCTCAAGATTGCCATGGTCGTCCACAAGCCCCATGAAGAGCGACGGAAAGTTGCCAAAAGTCTCCATTTCGGATTCAAAGGAGGCAAGAATGGGCTTGAAAGTCGCAAGCGCACGAAGTGCGATGTCCTTCACAGCAGGAAGTTGATCGCGGATCTGGTCTCGGTGCTCGCGCTTCAGTGGTTCACTCACTCCTCCTGCGACAATCCACGCGGGATGAATTCGCTTGCCGCCCAGCAGCTCGATCATCTGCTGTCCGAACTGTCGTAGACGAATACCGTCGCGCGCGAGCTGCGGATTACGAGCTGCAATTCCCGCGATGTTGCGAGTTGCAGGATCGCTGTCAAATCCAAAGAGAAAATCTGGAGCTGATAGATAGAATAAGCAAAGAGCGTGTGACTGAATGATCTGCGCGAAGTTCATCATTCTGCGAAGCATTTCAGCAGTTCGCGGAATTCGTACGGCAAGTATCTCGTCACACGCTTTTGCACCGGCTATCAAATGCGCGACGGGACAGATCCCGCACGACCTCGCCATCAGAGCAGGCATTTCGTAATATGGCCTACCTTCGCAGAACTTTTCAAAACCACGGAACTGAGTCGTGTGAAACAGTGCGCGCTCTACGGTACCGCTCTCATTCAGATGAAGGGTTATCCTTGCGTGACCCTCAATTCGCGTGATAGGATCTATGGTAATGGTTCGAGTCACTGATGGCCTACTTTCCAAATCTTGTCATTAGCTTGATATCCGGTGTGCGTCCGCTCACTAGCTCGGTCAGAGCGTAGTAGATGGCGTCAGCGGGCGGCGGGCAACCGGGTATATGCAGATCCACAGGAACCGTGTCATGAATCGGTACGACTTTATCCAGCAACGTCGGGAGCGTTTCCGCAGGAGTCTGTGGCTGAATCTGAACGAGTTCATGATAGGCTCTGTGCATGGTGGGTTCTACGCCAAATACATTGCGCATAGCAGGCACGTTACCCGTTACCGCGCAGTCTCCGAGAGCGACAAGTATCCGGGTACGTGCTCGAACTTTTCTGATCCTTGCGACGTCCTCGTCAGTGCTAACTGAGCCTTCGACAAGCGTAATATCCACGTCAGACGGAAACTCCTTTATGTCGACAAGCGGACTATATACCAAGTCAGCGAGTTCAAGTAGGCCGACAATGCGCTCGTCGGTGTCTAGGAAAGACATATGGCACCCTGAGCAGCCGTCCAGCCAAACGGTAGCGAGCTTAAGCTTCTTCATTACTTCGTGCCTCCCGCATTTCGGCCAAATGTGCGATAACGTCCCGCCGCTTAAACTTTTCCGCGACACTACGGCGGCCTTTCTCTTTGATTGCCCCGGTCGGACAAACTTGAACGCATTTGCTGCAACGGGTGCACGTGGGTGACTCACCCCATGGGTCATCGAGATCGCTGATGATCCGTGCCAGTATTCCGCGTCCCATGATGTCCAGAGTGTGCGCACCTTCAATGTCTCCGCAAACTCTCACACACCTGCTGCACAGGATACACCGGTTATTGTCGGACACGAAGCGATCGTGGGTCGCGTCAACTGTGAATTTGGGATGTAGATAGGGCAAACGAACGTGGTCCATTCCGAGCGCCTCTGCAAGGCTTTGCAGCTCACAGAAACCGTTTGCTATACAGACTGAGCAGACATGATTGCGCTCAGTAAACAGCAGCTCCAGAATCCATCGACGGTATTTGCGCAGCTTTTCGCTGTCCGTCGTAACTTCCATACCTTCCGCAACCTTGGTCATACATGCCGGCAGTAACCGAGTGCTACCCTTGACCTCCACTAAGCAGAGCCGGCATGCGCCATAGGGGACCAACCCCTCGAGAAAGCAGAGAGTGGGGATGAAGATGTTGTTCTGCAGCGCGACATCCAAAATGGTCTCGTCGCCGCTCGCTCCGACCGGCTTACCATTAATGACCAGCGTAATGATCTGCACAGGTTGAAGTGAAGTCATTTTGTGCCTCCTTTCTCAAGCCCTGATGCAGTATCATGATCGATCAGGTGCGACTCATATTCGTTTCGGAAGAACCTTAACGTACTAAGTACCGGATTCGGAGCGGACTGCCCAAGCCCGCAGAGACTCGTATTCTTGACAACATCACAAAGTGATTCAAGCAATTCCAAATCAGATCGTGATGCTTCACCATTATTGATCTTAGCTAGCAGATTGTGCATCTGAGTCGTACCTACCCGACACGGCACACACTTGCCGCAGGATTCTGAAACAGAGAATTCCATGAAGTAGCGTGCGATATCCACAATGCTGGATCGGTCGTCGATCACGACCATACCGCCGGACCCCATGATCGAGCCAAGTTCGGCAAGGGATTCATAGTCGACAGGCGTGTCAAGCTTCTCCTCGGGGATGCATCCGCCTGTCGGTCCACCGGTTTGAACTGCTTTGATGTTGCGGTCGTGTTCAATACCGCCGCCAATATCGTGAATAATCTCGCGCAGGGTTACACCCATAGGCACTTCAATCAAGCCAACGTGCCGAACATCTCCGGCGAGCGCGAAGACTTTTGTCCCTTTGCTCCGCTCCGTTCCGATTCCGGCGAACCACTCTCCTCCGTGCCGTATGATGGAGGTGATGTTTGCGAATGTTTCAACGTTGTTGATGAGGGTCGACTTCCCAAACAAGCCGCTTTCGGCAGGGTAGGGTGGTCTTGGCCGGGGAGTTCCGCGTCCGCCTTCAATAGAGGCTATCAGCGCCGTTTCCTCCCCACAAACATAGGCACCTGCTCCCAACCGCAATTCAATGTGGAAGTTGAAGGTTGTGCCCATGATATTCTGACCGAGGAAGGTGGTCTCTTCAGCTTGCCTTATTGCTTTCTTGAGTCTCTCATAGGCGAGTGGATACTCTGCCCGAATGTAGATATACCCTCGGTTTGCTCCTACTGCGAATCCGGCGATAGCCATTCCCTCGAGAACGCGATGCGGATCACTCTCAAGCACACTGCGGTCCATGAAGGCTCCGGGGTCACCCTCATCGGCATTGCAGATGATGAATTTTTGTTGAACACCCGTCTTTGCAACAGTTGTCCACTTCAGACCAGTCGGATACCCTGCACCACCGCGTCCACGGAGTCCACTCTTCACGACCTCTGAGATGACTTCCGACGGGCTCATGGCCGTCAGTGCCTTAAAGAGGGAATGATAGCCTTTGGCTGCGATGTAATCGTCAATCTCTTCTGGATCGATTTTGCCGCTGTTCTCCAATACGATCTTCTTCTGTCGACTGAAGAATGGCAGATCTGATCTCATGTGCAGCCTTGCTACCGGCTCCTTGTCTAAGTGATCGAGAATCTCCGGCACGTCGGACGGCGCGACTGACGTATAGACGATACCATCAGGTTCTATCGCGACCGCCGGGCTGCCAAAACAGGGTCCTATACAGCCGACACCTTTGACGGCACAAACATCGCCAAGTCCACGCGCCTCTATCTCAGATTGAAAAGCTTGAAGCAACGACTTGCTGCCCGCTGCGATGCAACCTGCGGCCACGCACACATGAATGCGGTGTTTTCGCTTCGCCTGTTCGAGCTGGACTCTCTCTCGAATTTCGGATAAATCATCAAGCGTGACCATGAATCGCCTCTTCTAGTTTACTCAGCAACTCTTCCTTCGAGAGCTTACCTGCGTCGTGCCCGTCAATACTGGCAATGGGGGCAAGCCCGCACGTTCCGACGCAGCATGCTGCCTGCAAGGTCAGCTTTCCGTCTTCCGTAGTTTCGTCGATCGAAAGTCCGAATCGCTCCTTCAGGGCATCCAGCAACTCAGGTGCTCCCTTGATGTAGCAAGCCGTGCCGGTGCAGACGATACACTTGTGCTCGCCCGGAGGTTTAAGTGTGAAGAATTGATAGAAAGTCGCGACCCCGTAGGCTTTGCTGAGGGGTACACCGAGTGCTTGCGCGACGTATGCCAACGATTGACGATCAAGAGAACCGAAGGCATCTTGAACCGCATGAAGCGATTCAATCAATGCATGGGGACTTTGTCCATGTTTCCGCATGACAATTTGCACCCCACGCCAGCGCGGATCGGGTGTTGAGGGCTCTGGGAGTTTTGATTTACGATTCATATTAATGACTTTAATATCTTGTTCGATGAACAAAGTTCATTTATACCTAAAAGTATACTTTGAACTTCCAATGAACAGCATTGCTTATTAATTTTGTGAAATTTTTCACAAAAGTCAACCCACGAGAACTTTTGTGTAACATGCTCACCATCAGATTATTCCTTGAGAATCAGGCTGTTGCTGAGCTTGATCAGGTCGGGAAGAATCTGCCTCCAGTTTCGCTGCTTTGGGAGAATTCTCGCGGAGATGCAAGATATCTATGTCAAGATTGTGATGCACACAACACGTTGCAGTCGAACGCGCAGAGAGAAAAAGCAAAAGCCCGCCGGAGCGGGCTCTTGACAAGTTTGCGATTCTGACGACTATTTCAACAGAACCATCTTGTGGACGGCGGAAAAGTCGCCGGCACTCATCTTCACCAGATACATACCGGTCGGCAAAGTACCTGCATCGAAGTGTACAGCGTGCCGTCCTGCAGCCATAGGCCGATCGATTGGCCGGGCAACTTCCTGACCCTGAACGTTGTACAAGATAAGCGTTACTTTGCTCTCCTGAGGGACGTCAAAACTCAGAACGGTAGAAGCATTGAACGGATTGGGATAGTTCTGATGAAGCGCGAACTGCGAAGGTAGTTCGGGGTTGTTTTCGACAGAGGAAGCCTGACTGACTGTTACAGGGATATTTAGCGGACTGTTGTGATCGTTATGCGCGACAATGATAGTTGCGGTGTAATCACCGGGAGCAAATTCCGCAGTGGCACCCGTGACCGTAATGAGCTGCGACTGGTTTGCGGTTATGGTTCCCGTGGGATTGGAGACGGTAAGCCACGCTTGACTTGTTGTGATGGAGTACTCAAGATCACACTGTCCTTGCGGATTTGAGATTTCGAACTGTGCAGTAGCATTCTGTCCAACGACCGAAAGCACGTTCAATGAAGTAACACTGAACGCGGCATTCGGCTGCCGCAGTAAGAAGTTACGCGCGGCAGTTCCGTCATCCTCGACAACGACATTGCTGGCGTTCTGATCGCAATAGCCCTGCAGGTGAACTCGAACGGTATAGGTTCCGGGTTCCACTTCAAGCAGATAAACTCCTGCAGCATCTGTCAAAACAAACAAGTCTGGAACCTGATCCACCGTCACGCGCACGTTCTGCAGCGGAAGATTTGAACCAAACTCGCGGATGATTCCAGTAATTGTTCCTGATGGACCCGCCCAGAAGGCAATCGAAGTTTGGCTCTGAGGAGCGATGGCGCCCGCACCATTGAAGAATACTTGAATGGCACTTTCGCTGGTGGCATCCTCGACGCCTACCGTGCAGTCCGCATTTCCGGGCCAGCCATCTGCAGGAATAGTATGGTAGTTGAAGATCGCGGCACCACCTTCCTCAAGAATCAACTGGAAGGTGTATCGGAAGCTAAAGTCCCAAAGATGCGGCAGATTCTCCCATGTGATGATGAATCGATCTTCAGCTGCGTCTTGATAAGTCAAGACTCGCCCTCCATCCAGCCCGGCAGTCAATTCATCCCAGAATGGATAGATTACAGCATGCGGTTCGAACGGACCCGGGATTGGCTCACTGAAGAAGTACCCTTGTACGGGAATGAACGATGCCCAACCTCCCGGTGAGACATAGACCTGCGAGTACTCCTGCTCGAGATAAGGATAGCTGAAACCCAGTTCGATCGGACCTGCTGTTGCTCCCCACCACTCAAATGTCAATTCCGTGCCGACACCCGAGATGTCCACCCACTCGTAGTCCACCGATTCAAACGGACTCACTACCGCACCGACAAAGGGTGGTGACGGATTCGAAATGTTGGGAACTTCATCTTGAGCGGTCACAGTCCAAGTATAGAAACCATCGTTCTGCGGAGGAGTATCCGTGAAGGTTGTAACACCCGGTGCGGTCGTGCCGATCTGGACTCCATTACGATACACTCTGTACTGAGCCAAATCTACGAGGGGCGTACCGTCGCGATTCGTTGTCGGCGCAACCCAAGCGAGCGCCATCTGGGTGTTGCCTACTGGCACTCCGGTGAGGCCGGATGGGGCAGCCGGGGCCATATTGCACATTGCAGTACGAGTCGGCGAGGGTGAAGACTCAACTCCGTTGTCATACATCGCCGTTACGTAGTACGAGTATGGAGTATTCTCAATACGGTTCAAGTCGGTATAGTTCGTCTCCACGGGCTGTGCGATCATCGTGCCGCCGCGATAGACGCGATAATTGACAATGTCATCCAACGGTCTACGAGGATCACGCGTCACAAGCTCCACCGTAGGCGCTTCGACAAAAGGTGCAAACCAGCGATCGAGCGGATTTCGCGAAGTCCGAGAATTTGCGACGGGACCACGCGCGATGAGCTCCTTGACATCTCCGCCTGTGATGACACGAGAGCTGTTCAAGTCACTTGACGTGGGCAGCGATGGCACGCGTTCAACCGCGTAGCCGCCAGGCGTGCCCGTCGAGAGCATATAAAACTCTTGATTCAGAGACAGGCCACCTTCAGGAGGCGGTCCGCCGAGCCACGCACGCATCATCCAGTCGTGCCAGTTCCAGAGATTCCAAAAGCCGTTAGGATCTTGTGTCCAGTAAGAGCGATTGTCGACCTGAGTTTCGTCGGAACCGACAGCAGGCTGATCGTCCATGCCCGGCGGGAATTGGTAGGCAATGTAGAAGTCACCCGGTTCGCTAAGAAAGACGCCGCCATCCGTTTCTGCCATCACCCAACCCGGTGACGCATCAGCAGATAAGCCTGTCCATTCGTAATACGCGTTGCTGACATCCGCGCCTTCTCCCCCAGGCATCGGGGGGCAAATCCCGATCCACGGAATCTCGATTTGATCCTCAACAAAAACTGTGACGCTGTAGATCATGAGCGGATATGCGGCGTCATCCGGTGGCGTCATCCGAACACAGAAATAGTCCGAGGGACCTGCGGGGAAAGCTACCACGTAAAACGCTTCAGCTGTTCCGTCGTCGTAGAACAACTCAGTGCCCTCGAGAGTTCCAGGAGTCAACCAGGACAAACGAATGCGGTCATCGAAATTCCCGTTGGTTCCTAATTGCGTGACCGGCAACTCACCGAAGAGAACGGTGACTTGATTTGAGCGCGGCGATTGAACGGGAACGGAAACGTCGTTGTCAACGGCAGTCACAGTATATTGATAGATACCGTCGGAAGTCAACGTCTCTTGAAACGCCGAAGCGACGGACGTGCCGACTTGAACGAAGTCCTGCTCACCGGCAAGCCGTCGATAGATTCGATATCCGTCCACGAGCGGATCGACAGAATTGTCCCAATCAAGTGATACGAGACCCGTCGCGTTATTCACCGACCCCGTGAGATTAGTCGGAGCAGGCGGGTCAAGGCGAGTTAGAGTCAGGTTGACTCCGGCTATCCCGCCTTCAGGCACCGCAACGATCTGGGTTGTAGTGTGGTAGCCAGGCAGTATCCCGCGGATTCTTCGATTGCCGACCAAGACATTTGCGAGCGTATAGCTACCGTTGGCCGCCGGAGTCGTGCTAGGGCTTCCGATACCGTCCGCCCTCACTTGTACAGACGTTATCGTTCCGTTTCCACCATCCAGCGTGACATTGCCGGAGACTGTTGCGAGCACAGGCGGCGCCAATCCCCATATGATGACGTCATCGATATAGATTCCTGCGTAGCCCGAGACGACTTCGTCGGATCCGAAGTGAAAGCGGAAGATGGGGGCTTGACCCTCATAAGCTCCGAGCGGGATGTTTACATACTGCCATCCCAACGACTGTCCACTCCAAGCAGGCTCACCCGCGAGCGGATTTGCAGTGCCGTTATTCAGAGCGTTCACTGGATAGCCGCCGACGGGTTGAACAATAGTCCACGTGTCGCCATTATCCACCGACACCTTGAAATTGCAACCGTCCCAGAAGAACTCGGCGTCGTACCAACAATAGAACTCGATCATGGCGTCGGGATTGGCGACAGTCAATCCGAGATCGAGTTGCAGCGAGTAGTCGGAGAAGTCGGGGTAGCCATTCGGGAAGTCCGTGCCCCACGTGTTCGGCGGGGAATTTGGCCCTGGCATATTGAAGTTCGTAGGAGTGCGCCAGGCCCATCCGGCATTCGTGGTCCACATGCCGTCATCAACGTCGAAGCTGTTCGCATAGCTCGGGGTCCCGACGATGATGTTCACTCTGTCGGCGGCGCCATAGTAAGGACTGGCATAAGCTCGAACATAAATGGAGCGCGAACCGTCGTTCAAGTTGGCAAGCAAGGCGGTCTGCACTCCGGGCGCAACCGTTGCCATCAGAGTGCCGCTTCCTGGCCGGCCGGACCACACCTGCAGATTGGTCAGAGTGAGCGGATTGCCATTTGTGTCCTGTGTCGGGTCAGTCCACGTCAAAGTGACATCATGACCATTGACTACGGCTGCAAGATTGGTAACTGGAGCGGGGACCCCATCCGGCTGCCCGATGAGGAGAGACATTCCGGTTGTAGGCAACAGGCCCGTGCCTTCGTAACAGACCTGCAAGCCATCGGTACTGTTTTCGTTTTCAATACCGACCGTACAAGAAAGGTTGCCGTAGATACCGCCGACGCTGACAAACTGGTAATTGTACCGGATGAGACCGTCAGGAGTCAAGACGATTTGGAATGAGTAAACCTCATCGGTCGTCCCGATATGCGGAACATTGATCCAGCTCATAATGAAGCGCTGGTTGGCGGCATCCGCGTAGTAGTAGTACTGACCGCCGGACGGAGGATAGAGGTCGTCCCAGAAAATATAGAGAGCCGCACTGGGATCTATGTTGTTCGGGATCGGTTCGTTCCAATACTGCGCCCAACCTCCTTGATCTTGAAAGGTTGCCCAGCCATTTGAGGTCATGTAGACCTGCGTGTAACTGAAATCGTAATATGGAAAACTGAATCCGAGGTTAAACGGGCCGACAGTCTGATCATCGCCAACGATATCGGCGTTGTTGCCGTTTCCCGTGATGTCTATCCACTCATAGGTAGTTTCTGCGACAATGTACTCATCGAGCGGGTTGTGGGGGCGGCGTGGATTGGCCTGTTGCGGCCACGTGAACTTGCTGCCAAGCTGCTGCTGAGCGTCTGCGGCAAGCTGTCGTTCGGCTGTGGTGAACGCATCACCTCGAGCCGCCTTTTCCTTCAACCTCAAAACGTCAGCTTGTGTTACGGCTAACGCTGTGGTTGAGAGCAATAAAACTGCGCTGATCATAGACAGCGCACGATTCGAGAAACTCCCTTTCGTCATGGCAAAGCTCCTTCTATAGTCACCCAGGGATACCACTTTCCCACAAGGTCGCAGTTTGGAATATCAAATGCAATAGTTCGTATTTAAGCAGATTTGCAGGTTCGTTTAGGGGTCGAGTAGGCCACAAGTGGGGACTTGACAGAAACTTCTCATGCTGTCAAGGCATTAACCAATAATTAACAAATAGTTGACTCGGAATCACTGGAGGCATTCGTTGCTCGCAAAGCCTGGCAGGTAGACTGCGGCAAGTTCACGGCAGGCAACAGCACCCCCTGAGCCGCTGGTCCGGAAAGACCACGCATGGCGGTGCTTACCAAAGCCCACGTCTGGTTGGATGCTCTCTTGCGCCCGAATGTTTCAATCGGTTTCGTGAGCGCTCAGAAAGTGTAGTCGTGGTCGCGGTTTGATGTCTTGTCTGTTGATGCCCAGTTGCTTCAGCTTGAGTTGAAGATTTCGCCTGCTGATCCCCAGAGACTTTGCCGTCTTTGAGATGTTCCCGTTATGCATGGCCAATGCTTCTTTCAGATAATGGAAGCAGAAGGACCTGGTTGCGGCGCGCAGGTTAATCGGAAATGACCCAATCGGCAAGTGGACAACCAATTGACAAGGCAAAGAGTATGAATCATTTTTTCGCATGCGCTCAAATTAGCGCAGCAGAGCGACAAATTCTGACGCAGATTCAACCTCGATAGTATGAAAGCATTATGGACATCCGTTCAGCAAGAGTTTCGCGCAATGTGGTCGGCTCAATAACCTGCACATATGTTCCCCATCTCAATACCCACGCGATCAACTCTTCGGTCACACCCACGTTCATCGACATCACAAGACTGCCGCTCTCGGAGTCTTCAAACTTCTGTGACACGTGCCACAAACGGCCCTCAATAGACGGCCTGACCGTCTTGTCAAACAGGAGTTTCACCCGTTCTGGCTCCGCATACCACAGCCCAAAGTTGGATTTCAAGAATTCGGACAAGCTATAGTCGGGATCACGTGCGAACTCTTCAGTTTGAACGTCAACTTTCTCAATCTTCGTAAGGTTGAGATATATCCAGTTTTTGTAGAAAGGCTGAAAGACAACAGCGTAAATAGCGCCACGATGCAGCAACAGGCTGTACGGATGAACTGGATAGTGTTTTCCATTGTAGCTGACTTCGCAGACTCTTCGCAACAACAGTGCCCGAAACAATTCAAGCAGGGCGGGTCCTGTCGGCCGAAGATCCACCTTTCCGGGCTCGTGAAATGCAAACCCGTCTCGCAAATTGACAAACGCATCCATCATCTCTACGCTGTCGGCGGGCGCAATCTGCTCGAGCCGTTCGTAGACTCTCTCCAAACTGTCGCCGATTCGCGTTCCGACAAACAGTTCGCGGAACTGTCCGAGTAGAATCGCGGCAAGCAATTCATCAGGCTCGAGAACGATAGGGACGAAGTCAAAGCTCCTATGCAAAGTCCAATAATGAACGCCATGCGCCCCAATGTCTGCTGTGAGAGGGATATTGGCTCCCTCGATGGACTTCATGAGCCGTTGGAGTGAGCGTTTCGTCACCTCGCCGTCGAACAGTTGATAGAGTTCATCGATCGTGACGCGGTCGTGAGTAGCAAGTCTCTGCAGAATCCGCAATGCACGTTGGAGGGAAGAATGGTCAGGCATGTGACTCCACGTTGACAAAGTTGAAGAATTTGAGTTGCGGAAGCCCAGGCTTCTGATGATGACGTCCAAGGTAACCGCACCAAAAAGGTAAGAATCATTGGTAAGACACGCAATCATGTGCAGATATGTTGCCCAAGTAGGGTAGAAGGTAGTAACTAGGTAAGCAAACGGTTAAGAAACAAGAGCATAAGTTTCCACCGACTTGACAAAAAAAGAAAAACCGCCATGCAATTAGCGGTTTTTCAGAGTGCACCCCAAAGGAACCAAGCCGACTACAATTTCTCTTCTATGGATTGTTCACAAAGACGATGTAGTATTGCTGCGAAGCTGGACCAGCGAGTACGCCTACATCTATATAGAATGTGTCTGCGACGGTTGCGATGAAACTACTTGGGCCAGGCACAAAGTCGATGGTCGCAGCTCGGTAAATCGAGTAACTGCCAGCACCATTGCTCGGCTCCCAGTAGAGTCTTGCGTCAGGCAGCGCCTCCTTGATTACCAGTCGTTGTATCGGCGACAACGGAGACACCTGCAACGCAGGATGCAGGAATCCGGCGTAGAGCATAAAACTCTCGCCTGACTGCATACCAAGCGGCGCAGATTGACCAAATGCAGAGACGAGAGCGAAGTTCGCTGAAATTGCCGTGCCGCCGCCTGCACCTATGACATTATTCATCAACGTGAAGTTTTCACTTTGCGGCGTCTGCGCAAAAAGCAGCAAAGGAATGAAGAGCGCAATGAGATTCTTCATAGTCACTCCTTATCGCGATCCCGTAGATTTGTTGGAACTGAGTTCCAAGAGTGCGGCTTCGAGGTGCTTCACTCTCTGTTCGAGTTCATCATTTCTCTTTGCTAGTTCCTGAATTGCCGCAAGCGCAACGCCGTCCGGATCAATCGTTGAAATTCCGAGACTATCTTCGCCGAGATGAAATGCGTTCCAAAAGTCTTGAGCCATTGGACCCATATGCCGGATGCTTGGATCAGGTTGGACTTGATAACGCCATTCCTTGATTGGTATCTTGCACGCAATTTCAAGCACACTCTTTGTATCAACCAATCTAATGTCTGTTTTCTGAGTGCTATCTGAAATCGAGATCCATCCACTCGTCCCAGCAGGCAACTGGGCTCCACCTCCAGCGGAAGTGTACATCTTCACTCCTCCAAACGCCCGGACGTTAAAGGAGTTTATGCCGTCTGAAAAGTAGTCATTGTCGGTATTGTCAGCCCAAACGAAGCTGCCAGAGTGGGCCGCACGCGCTCGGTACCCTGCGGCAAACGCAAGATCACCGGAGGCGCTACAGGCCGCTCCACCCGGCACCATTGCGCTCCATCCAGTCGCTGTGTTATTCACGCCGCCGCCGACCGCGGCGAAGGAACCTGAAGCCGTGTTAGTAGAACCTCCGCTAACGGTTGATGTTCCACCCGAAGCTCGGTTATGCCAGCCACCGCCTACGGTAGAGTTTATGCTTGATGCCGAACAGCTGTCCCCGCCGCTGACCGTGGCGTAACTTCCTGTAGCGTTGTTGTAATCTCCACCACCGACAAAACCAGTGCCACTAGCTGAATTGTTCGACCCGCGCAGATATCCATTGCTCTGCACCCAAACTCTGGTAGCTAGACCCGAAGTGTCAAATGCCGAGAGCTGATAGGTGCCATTTGAGAACCGCAATGCGTTGTTCAGTCGAAGCGTATCCGTTTGCAGATCGCCGACGATATTCACATCTCCCGTAACCACGCCGCCGCTTGCGCCGTCGATCGTTCCTACTCGATACGCGTGTGCGACAGAGACAATTTTCGATCGCGGAGACATTTCGGTATCGTTGCCGACAGTCACTTCAAGCCAGCGATCGGCAGTGAACACGTCAGGGATAGGAGTCACACTTCCCAACAAAACTTGGAAGAGACCATTTCCCACGACCACAGACGGATGTGTTTCCGTCCACAAGGCAACGCCACCGGATGAAGTGCCATACAACTTGAACGTCATCGCCACCGTCGTATCCAACGGATAGCCCATTGGATCCGCTAGTAATCCCTGATAGCTAATCTGCTGCGGTATCGCGCTCCATCCTATGGCCGCGCAGACAATTCCTAAGAAAAAAATTACAGACTTCATTATCCAATCTCCTCTGCTTCATTGAGTATGGAACTCTGATTCACTTCTTCTCATGAACGACCGCTGATCGCAGCCGTTGCTCTATCTGCTACCTATCCAGATATCGCAGGATCAAATCCCCCAAGATATTGGGGTATTTTCCTATACTATTCTTCTCCGCCTGAGAGTGAGGGGGGCGCTTATAGTCCGCCGTCCTCTTCGCCAAGGCCTAAAACGACACGCTTGCAGTGCATTGATAACTGAAAACGCAGCGTCGTATCCGTATCGTTCCGTTTTGTACGTCGAGTCGTATGCTGGTGTCCACGAATTGTTTCTGCGGAGAGCGGGTCGGCCAACTGGAGCATTTCATCAACCAGTCCATTTGCGTTGGCTACGTCACGGATCTCATCCCCGATTGCAGTCGGATTCCACTACTTAGGGCAGATTTGAGCATTGGCTATACCGTAGTGTCCATAGGCATACCATCAGACGAGGTGGGTACACCTTGTGGAACTGCCATTGCGATCTGGGGATCAGAGGCGTAAACAGCTATAGGAATTGAAGATGGCATCTTCTCTGGCAAGGTGAATCTGGCAAGCCATGGCAGGGTAGAAATGAAACAAGCGAATCCTGCCACGACACTCGCGGAAGATTCGCTCGGTAATTTGGGGCCGCCGAAGGGAATTCTTCGGCAAGTGGTACTCTAATGTAAGATACTACATCAAAGAGGTCGGAAAGTCAATTGGCATGACCAATGTTTCAGAAGCTCGCATCACCGCGACTCGTTTCCATAATCCGGGATTGCCAATGAATACCTTCAAAGTTAAAGCATTCTCTTACCCATGAGGAGGAGTGGATCAGTCCTTCTCCAGGAGCGTTTTTTCAACACGAGCCTGAGTGTAATCTCTGCGGATTCCAGGCAAGTGGAGTGAAATGGCGCTTCTGACCAGTCAGAAGTTGGGAGAAAGATAGGTAGCCTGTGCCTGATTCTGACCAACTTTGAGAGCTATCGCGAATACACTTAGGTGTTGGGGCTAGCTAACGGGACGCACGCCCAGGATTGCACTCACTTAGCACAAATTCAACGAAGCCAATCACCTAACCGTCTCTGCCTGATGGACTCAACCTGTTCTGTCAGTCCTTGACTGCGCGGACGAAATAGAATGCTTGATCAACCGTGGCAGCCGAATCCACGAATACCGTCAAGTTAGGCGGGCTTGGCACTCCGATTGAGTCCCACGCCGCATCCATACTTAACGCACGATAAACCACGTAGCGGTCAATCACTATTGGTCTATCGCATGAATCCATCGTGACAGAAGCCCATTGCAATCGGATCATTCCGGGAGTCGCCATAGGTTGTATAACAAGGCTGTCCGGAGCATCCGGCGGACAGAAGCACGGGCAATCCTGGCACGCGATGGATAGGACATATCGCCCGGAGTCCGGCTGGGTTGTCGGGAACACCGCAACGCGGTAAGTTCCCGCTTCCAAGCACGGAGAAATGAGGCGAGCGTCATTTCCAAATCCTCCAAAATGATCGAGAGCAATAGAGCCGCTGCAACTATCACGGAACAATTGGACGCTGGGATCAAGCCCGCGGTGGAACGGAAACTGTCCCGGAGTATCGTTCCCGAATACGTCAATCGTCACTACTTGACAGTCGGAGCCGCCGATTTGAAATCTGTATAGGTCGCCTCCATCTCCGAAGAAATTGTTGATTTGACCACAAACAGTGTCGCCGCACGCAAGAAGCGGATTTGGTGCAACGCAGTTGTTGTTGATCGCCTCACTATCAAGGTTAGGAAATGGGCAGGGATCACACTGACCAGGGCAGATAGACCCAGTGGTTACCTGAAAACTGAAATTCCCCGATTGCCCCGTGCGCCCGCCGATAATGAAATAGTAAGTCTGATTCGCCGTTAGCGAGACTCCTTGGCAGCAACTCTGGAGAGTGCAGAAGTCATCATTGCACGCAATAAGCACCCCGCCACTTGACGGACAGCCGTGCCAAACACTCAGCAGAGTGTTGAATTGAGAGCCGCAAAGTGATGCAGAGATTACTTGGTTCACAGGGGGAGTATATTTGTACACGACGTCCGGCGCCAGTCTTTGTTCTGGAGGAACGCAGGAATTGTAGTTTAAGTAGTTTTGAGCGAATCCTGCGGTCGAACCCGTAGTGCAATACGGCAGTGAGGGTATTGTTGGCGCAGTTGCACAGTCTTCACCGGGACATTCCGACAGGTCTAAGACAAAGTTCCCGCAGAAAATGAATGGATGAACCGGCTCGATAGTCACGTAGTACGTACCGGCATTGAGCCACAAACAGGAAATCCGCGAACGGCCCGGGTAGCCGCAGCCGTTATCGTTCTGGGCCAGAATTGTCCCGCCGCAGCAAGCGGTGGAGAGTGACATGTACGAGTCAAAGTTCACTCCCTGTCCCATGGTGTCGCACATTGAGAAAGTGTAAGATCCGGAATGATCAATGTTGACCTGTGCGATAAAATCACGGCCCTGCGAGAAGGTGCATCGGTCAATCAGATCGCAGGTCGTCTCGACGATCGTTGTGGGAGCCGAAACAATCGTGTCCGGAATGCAAGGATATGGTTCATTGGTGACACTCAGCTCGTAATTGCCTGCTGCACCGTTCTGCCCCTGGACAATGATATAGTATGTCAAGAACGCGAATGCAGGAAATGTCACTTGGCTCTGAGGGCCGAAGTAATCATCATTGCAGGCAATCACTGAAGTTCCACATGGGCCACCGTCGGACTCGCGAACCTCGACACCCGTATCAAAACTTGAGCCAATCAGAGATACGGTTACCAACTGTGCGACACTCGGCATGTAATTATAGACCACGTCAGGCGAAACTCCGCCGATGCAATGCGTCGTGCTGTTGTCGGCGAATTCCGTGCATCCGGTCGCGTGAAACGGCAAAGAGATGATCGAAGTTCCAGGACAGTTATCGTTTGCAGGAATGTGAGGTGTTCCGGTGATATTCAGAACAAATGATCCCGACGCGTCTCCGTATCCCTCAACAACTATAAAGTAGGTCTGATTCGCAAGCGCAGTGAACGTGAGCTGGCTCTGACTTCCGCATAGGTCATTATTCAGCGCTACTACACTGTCTCCCGGGCAACTGTCGCCAACGCGAATTTCTATCGCAGTGTCAAATGAGGAGCCGCAGAGTGAGACAGTAACGTCTTCACAATGTTCCGAAGTATACGAGTAGAACAGATCAGGTGCGCCCTCGTCATAGACAGCATGTTGAAAACTGTGGTTCGCGCATGCGGTGGAACCATAGTTTACAAACGGCAGCGAATCTATCACCGTGCCCGGGCAGTCATCGTTCGCAATCGGCGGACTTGGAATGCCGGTTACATTGATCACCCAGTTAGCCCCAACGCGCGAAATGCCTCCGGTGCCGCTGACGATGACGTAGTAAGTCTTGTTCCTTTCCGCAAAGAATGTGACTTCGCTTTGATCTCCACAACTGTTATCATTGCAGGCCACCTGCACGTCTCCAGGGCAGGCGCCGTCCGAGCGAACTTCCAGACCTGTGTCAAAGTCTGACCCGCACAAAGAAGCTGTCACGGTCTGGCATGTGGGTAGATTCAACTGATAGAAGACCTCGGATGCATTGATCTCATACACGCACGGCAGGCTCATGTCATACTGGCTGCTTGCACAGTTCAGATCTCCTGAGTCGGAGTACGGGAGCGAGCTTATCGGAGTTCCAGGGCATTCATCATTAGGCAATGTCGCTGTGCCCGTGACTGAAAGACGATAGACTCCTGAATCATTATTGTAACCTTGTACAATGATATAATAGGCCACTCCCGCTTCAGCGAGGAAAGTCACCTCGCTTTGATAGCTCGCACCGCCAGAACACTCATCATCTCCGCAGGTGACGAGCGTCGTGCCCGGACAAGATCCACCCATGAGCACGTCAATGGCTGTGTCGTAAGATGATCCGCAAAGCGAAGCAGTCACGACAGTCTGACAAGTCAGAGGAGCAAGCGTATAAACGACATCAGGTGAGTTTCCAAATCCACATTGTGCGTAGTCATCGTTGGAACCGCCAGTGCTGCCGATGTCGAGATACGGCAAAGAGAGGATGAATGTCCCCGGACACACATCATTATCTTCGGCATCCAATATGTATTGTCCTTCGCAGATAGTATCAATGGCGACCCCGAGCGGATCAAGCCAATTGCTCAGCTGCTCGGAGGGGTCTCCGGTGTACCACGACCAGCGGATAGATCCGAAGCGGACGAATCCTGGGGTCTCGCAAGTGCTCGAAAATGCAACTGACGAGGTCACACCCCTAACTCTAAGCGCATCGTCAATCAGCGGGGATCCTGATGAACCTCTTTGTGAAATTCCCAGATCCCAAGTCTCTACTCGCCACCACACTCCTTCGCCGGTTATTGTCTGGTTGTCAATGGCGAGCTTTTTTACATCGCCCATCGGATGCGCTATGTTGTAAGATCCCGTCCACGACGAACTTCTGTTATCCCAACCGAAAAAGTACGGTGAAAATGCGGGTGGAACACGCGAAGAGAGCTCCACCAACGCCATGTCGGTATCCACAAAGTCCGATCGAGGAATGGCGCCTTCAATGGTATGCCAAGTAGGGCCATTGGCGTTGGGAACACACTGAGGACTCTCATAGTTGAAATATGCAGTCCAGAATTCTGGTGAATCGTATCCTCCCTCAGGAGGATACATGCAATGTCGCGCCGTCAACACATAAGGTGTGCCATCAAACGCCGTGTTATTAACGAGAGCGCCGCTGCACCATCCGTTCCCGCCAACTAACAGCAGCACAACGCCATGCTTTATGTCCTGCAACGAGGCACCTTGGGGACAGTTGATATTCACTGCGCACGCCGCAGCGTCTCCAAAGTCAGCGAGCGGAGTAAGCGCATCAAAGAGGGGGCGGTAGGCGTGGCAAACTACAAAAATTGAGAGCACACTTTGACCACGTATTGCAGAAGGTTCCAAATACTCAATCGTAACGGCATCTCCGAATACCGGACGCGTGACGTTCTTCCCGGATACCGAATTACTTAAGGATGTATAGGCCCCGATGGTCATACTGTGATCATCATTATAGATGAAGAGCTGGCCACCTTTCGGAATGTGCCACTCGTCGTAAAGCAATCCGAGTGAGTGAGCACCCGGGGACGAGATACGCAGGAGCCAGAGCCGGTCGCCATTCGGGAGTTCAGTCCAAACTCCGGAGTTTTGAAGATTCAGCGACACATCCAATCTTGTGGCAAACTTGTTTTGCTCATTGGCGGGCAATAGTGCGTCTGCAGCAAGCAGCGCCTGATTATCAACTGGTGGCATCACTACAGTTGGGACGTCCACTTGCAAAGTTTGGGAGAAACTCGGAGGCGATCCGCTGGCACTGATCTGTGCGGCCGAAGGCTGCGTTAGTGCTGCCAATCCAATTGACAGAATAGCGCTCAATCTGATTGTCATTGATCTCCAACACACTTGCCCCGCCACGACGCGTTCTGGAAATTTCTTCATGACTGACCCCACAGGTTGGCGCGCGAATCTCGACTTGACACGCGCAGTGATTTTATTGGACACAAAAAAGCGAACCCTTCCACTGGTATCAGAGGAGAATTCGCTAGTCCACGGTGCAGTTAAGGGCAAATCCCCGACCACTAATGTTCTTCACGAAAGATACACTTGAACATGGCGGTTGTCAACGAGCCAGATTCACAAATTCACAATGGGATCAATGAGTTTCTGTCATGGGTTAGTAGCGCAGAATATTGTTTTTAAGAATCTTGAATTCAAGAATCCGAGGTCAAGAATGCAAGTCAACGGCAATTTTGGAGCAATGCCTCGTGAATGTTCATGTTTTCTCTTTAAGGCTGGTCAATACTGTTTCGATTCGGTGCTAGTCAAGAAGCTCGACGGCGCAAAATAGCAGATTAAGCGATCGTGCCGACTCTACTTGTCCAGCGATCCGGTTGAAAGCGCAACCGCTCTCCGCAAAACAGCAAGAAATTCGGCGCAAGAGAATCTTAAGGGGCGTTGCCAAGAAGGGAAGTCTGTCGTCGTCCTAAATGCCCAGAGGTTACTGGTAAGAAGATTGGACTTGACAATGAACAAATGAACAAAGAAGATTCAAGAGAAAGCCCTGCAAAACAATGTTTTAGCAGGGCTTCAGCTTGTGCACCCACAGGGACTCGAACCCCGAACCAATTGATTAAGAGTAAATTGGTGGATTTTGTTTTATATGATGTTACAAGGCTATGAAGACAGATTTGGGACAGTCTGCCTGTTAGGCGGAGCTTGGGGTGTTCTCTTCACCGATCAATGACAGATAGGACTCGTACGCGTATCGCCGATTCCTTTTTTGGCCCGTGGTTTCCTTGAGCAAACCGAGAGACTCGAAATCGGCAATCAACGTGTTGGCATTCGCGTATGATAGGTCCGTCATCTGCTCCACAATTCTTACGTTTACGATTGGTCTATAGAATAGTTGCTCGAGCAGTTTGATACCGGTTCCCGTTCGTTGGCCCATCTTTTCGCGAATAAGCAAGTTGTGTTGTTCGCGGAGGGTGATGATTCGACTGGCGACTGAAGTCGCATCGTTGGCAACTTCTTCTACACCACGCAGAAAGAACTTCACCCACGCTTCCCAATCTCCGTTCATTCTAACCGCTTGAAGTCGGTCGTAGTATTCAATGCGATTTCTCTTAAAGAAATGCGAGAGATAGAGCAAGGGTTTTTGCAGCATTCCTTTCTCCTGCAACAAGAATGCGATTAGTAATCGTCCGACTCGTCCGTTTCCATCAAGAAAGGGGTGGATAGTTTCAAACTGCGCGTGAATGAGTGCCACCTTGATCAGGAGTGGCATCGGTTCTGGGTTGTGCAAGAACAATTCAAGTTGACCCATTGCTGACAAAACTTCATCAGGCGGTGGCGGAACAAAGGTCGCATTTGCAAGTGTTGATCCCGGTGGTCCAATCCAGTTTTGGGATGATCGGAATTCTCCGGGATTCTTTTCAGACCCGCGCCCCGATTCAAGTAGTCTTGCATGAATCCCCCTGATCAGGCGAAGAGATACAGGGATCTCCTTTAGCAGATCCATACCCAGGTTAAGCGCAGCGATGTAATTCACGACTTCTGCTACGTCGCTCGGATTTTTCGGATCGGTCGCCTGTGATTCGAACTCCAGGATGTCTACAAGTGACGCCTGCGTGCCTTCAATTTGACTCGAGAGCACCGCTTCTTTACGGACGTACATGTAGACAAACAGGTCCGGATTCGGTAGCATGGCAGACAGACCATCAAGTTTGCCGACTGCGTAGTCTGCGCGCGAGAGCAGAGCCAGCAACTCGTGGTCCAAGTCTAAGGCTGGATCGGGGGGGAGTGCTTTGGGAATGAAGGCTCGGTAGCCGGTCAGTTGACCGACAAACTGGCCAGCCCGGTTTGTAGGGTACGGAGTCACTTTAGTTCCGATAATAACGGCACGCTCTTGATCGTATTATTATCAAAAATACGACATATTCGATAATAAAGCAAGCCGCGCAAGCCGTTATTATTGGTACTGAAGAAACAAATGCCATAATTTGGAAGTATTATCGAATGCAACAAATTTCGATAACAAGGCGCATTCAAACCAGTGAAAGGAAATTGTAGCCAGATTTCGCACCAGCCAACTGACTCGCAAGCTACCAGACTACAAACGTCCAAATCAACAAAATTTCGTCGCATGAAATACGATTCAATACCGGAGCGGAATTCCACAAAAAAGGAGGGGCATCTTATGTGTGAGGTCACGAAATGCCTCTAACATCCTGCAATTGAACACGTGGGCCGTGAAAACTCTTTCACGTCCATTCACGGAGCGTGACCCTGCCATGACATGCATGGATCGTTAGCAAATCCGACTATTTAAGTCCCAACTTATACAAACAAAGTACTTGCAGATTTCCAATTCGGCAGAAGTGCGAGGAAGTCATAGCCATTGGGTTGCAAGGGACTTGACCACGAAATATTAAATTAATCATGTCGAGTTGATTCGATTACAATCGTTGACTGTTGCGTTTGCTTGCGAATTCGCATAGATTGCACCTAACGGCCCATGCGTCAAGCCACAGCCTAAAATTCACTACAAACCGCACCCTAGACGAGCGAATTCTGAAGCCCACGGCCAAAGGATTCGCTTTTTCTTTGAAACACCATTGAACTCGTCGTTGAGGTAAACGTGAAGTCACTCGTCGCAACTATACTCATTCTCTTGTTATCATGCGGTAGTTTCGCGACAATCCGCCGCGTGGCTAAAGACGGCGATGGCGCTGTAACTTACAACAACATCCAGACAGCCATCAACGCATGTGTTCCAGGTCAGATGGACACTGTTTTGATTGATGGCAACCGTGGACCGTGGGTAATCACCTCGGTCACCCTAACGGTAGACCGCCCCATAGTCATGCTCGGTCAAGGGCACGGATGTGGTGGAGTCCAAGCTTCTCACATTGTTTGTGAGCAGTTCAACGTGACCGAATTCGCCGACAGCTCAACGTTTGTCGGTCTGTTAATAGAGGCTGACAATGATGTCGTAGTGATCAGTAGTAACGTCCAAAGCGTAACATTCAGACGCTGTTTTCTCTTTGGGTCTTCAGGCAATGTAACCGGACTCGAAGCAGCCATTAACATTGGTGCTGGCTCAAGTGTGCAGATCGAAGATTGTCACATTCATGGACACGAAGCCTGTGTCGAGCTCTATGGTCCACTTGCTTCCGTAAGTGTTTCGAACTCGGATCTATCCAACACGGGCGAGGGAATTCGTGCTTACGACCTATCATCACTCATTTCTGTCCAAAACTGTGTTTTTGTCAATCTCGCAACACCCATTGGGGCTAATCCCGGAAGCTGGTGGATTGAGGGTTCGATCTTTTGGGACAACGGGACATGGAACGGTGTAGTGAACGGCCAAACTGCAGCATGCAATTATAATGCAGTTGAGAGCGCCGCATTCAATAACTTTCCCGGTGCTTTTAAGATGGATCTGAACGGGCAGAATCCATTTGTCGCCTATGGGACCTCTTACAATCATTGCACAGACGATCTTCACTTGGATCCCGTGCGAGGTGCAAATCTGATTGACGCGGGAAACCCGTCCGCCGCTAACGATCGCGATGGATCGCCACGCGATATAGGCATCTATGGAGGCCCGACTCCTTACACACAATCAGGTGCGCCAGACTTCCCCTTCGTTACGCAATTCTTTGTGCCGGTTTCCGTCCCTCAGAATGGTATACTTGAGCTTCGCTCCACGGGCCGTGTCGGTCCGGGAAATTGAAAGGAACAAAGTTATGAAACTTCTTTTCGTAATAGTGTTGTTTGCTGGATCGATGATTTGTACTAAGGCTGCGGTCATTCACGTTGCGCAGGACGGGACGGGCGACTTTACAACGATCCAAAGCGCCGTGAACGCTGCGGCAGACGGGGACACAATTGTCATTCAACCAAGTCTGGTTCCATACACGGAAAACGTGAACATTCAGACGCGCATTACTATACTTGGCCGTGGTTACGCATGTTCAGGTGAGTCGCGTCCTCAGATCAATGGACAGGTGAACTTCCAAGACAACAGCTCGGGTTCGGTCATCAGCGGATTGAGTATTTACTCCCGTGTGGAGATATTCGTTCCTCAGGTGACTATAACTCGCTGTTACATTAATGGTGACGTTCCGGTCGTCACAAAAGCAAATGCCAGTTCACTAATAGCAGAGTGTCATTTGCACGGTGACAGAACAGTCTACACTCAAGGGAATGCTGTAGTTTCTGTCCAGAACTCTGTGCTAACCGGCAACTATATCGCACGTTGCGAGACACCGACTCCTCCCCCCACCGTGCTGATACGCAATTGCTCAATATATAGTGTCGTGCCAGAATTCGATGGAACTGCGAATTGGACGATCGATCATTGTATCTTCGGCGACATTCAGGGCAATGGTTATGGGGCGCTTTCAGGTACTTGGCAAACTAGTTACAATGCATATCCTGCGAATATGTCCAACTTCCCTTCATCGCCGGGAACCGACACGCTGATAGCAGACAACCCTTGGGTCGCCCCAGGAAACTCACCCTGTAATGCCGATTGGCATTTGCTGCCAGAGTCTGGATTGATCAATCGTGGCGACCCGAATTTCGCTCTAGACCGAGATGGCACGCGGCGCGATTTAGGTGTTTTCGGCGGCGCGACTCCGTTTGTCCCTGACATGACTCCCGCTTTTCCATTCGTGACCTCATTGTCTATCCCCAGTGCTGTCCCTCAAAACGGAGTGTTGGAAATCCGCTCTACGGGAAGTGTCGGTCAGGGAAATTGAAAGGAGTTGAAATGAAGAAACTTATAATCTACCTACTCTTTCATATCTCTGTCAATAATGCACACGCGGCGATGTTTCATGTCTCCAAATCCGGCCTTGCACCGTATACAGAGGTTCAGCCCGCTATTGATGCCGCGAGTCCTGGAGACACGATCTTGGTTGCGCCTAGTGAAGCCACGTATGCAGGATTCATAGTTGACCTTGGGGTGCACATCATCGGAGCAGGAACAGATACAATACAGGGCCGGTCAACGACTATTTCGGGTTACATTGACATTCAGAGCACAGCTGGCGGCGCAGAACTAAATGGGCTCTCAATTCGATTCGCTCGAAGCCATACAATTGAGATTGGAGGTTACCTCCTCGTGTTATTTCCGAATGCGGTCGGAGTACGGGTTGTCAATTGTGCAATCGAAAACAACGTTGGCAGTACTGGCAACTACTGTGGATGTGTCTATTTGTCTAGTGGAGTAAACGTTGTTTTTGAGTCTTGTCTCATGTGGCTGTCCAGGGCGCGTGGTTCAAACGCAAACAAAGTGATACGGCTCGACAATGACGGCACGGTGCAGTTTCATTCGTGTGTAATCTCATCCGGTTACACTGGTGTGTTTGGTGGTTCAAGTCTTACAAGTGTAATCATGCGTCACTGTATGGTGAGTGACGCCAATAATCAGCAGATTGAGTCCAGTGCTACAATTTCAGTCGAGAACTGTGTCATATTAAGTTCTCTCGGCGTGATCACCCCGAACTTAACATTCGCCTATTGTGCATCTTCTTATGTCCTTCCTGGAATTGGAAACTTGCTAATTGACAATACTGCTTTCCATTCACACCTATCGTACCTACCTCGACAGTCTGATTTCCACCTTTCGCCGAATTCACTTCTCATTGACGCAGGTAATCCAATATCACCACCCGATCGTGATGGCTCCCGTGCAGACATTGGGATCTACGGTGGACAAACTCCTTATGATGAGTTTGGCATCCCTGATTATCCGTTTGTCATAGAGCTTGAGATTCCGGCGTCAGTTCCACAGAATGGAGTACTGCATGTGGGTTCAACGGGTAGAGTTGGGAATGGAGGTGGGGAATGAAGCGAGTACTCATAATTCTCGTGTTCGTTACTCTGTCGCCACCTACCTTCCGAAGTGTCTTGTGGGCCCAGTGTTACTTTCAACCTTCGATTGCAGAATCACTTGCTTATAGATCAGCAATCGCTGACGAGTCCGCGTTACGATTCGTCGATATACCAGCACGCACTTCATTTCCAATTCGCGTCCTGCCGCACATTGTTCGAGAAAGCGATCAGTCTGGCGGCATTTCCACTGGGGGTCTCCAAGCGGAGCTTGACAAACTCGTGAACGCATTCTCATTTATGCAATTTAGTTTCGAGTTTCTTCCCGCTGACTATATAGACAATTCCGATTATTACCACCTTCTTGACAATGAAAGGCAGCAACTGTTTGCACAAAGTTGGATGTGTAATGCTGTGAATATCTACTTTGTTGGTCAATTCGAGAGGGTGGCGGGAGAAAGGCGCGAGGGTGTATCAACGACTCCGACAGATTGTGGAATAAACAATTGCGACGCACCGGAGGATTGTCGCGAGGGAATTGTCATTGATTTTCTCTTTCCCAATGGAAATTCTGCGATTCAACATGAATTCGGTCACTATTTTGGATTGTGGCACACATTCAGCAACTGCAGGGACCATGAGAACCCTGAGGTGTGCTACGAGAATGTAAATCAAACGGTGTATCCTAACTGCCGCGAGGTTGCTGATTTGCTATGTGATACCCCTGCTGATCCGGGTCTCGACTACCAGCTTTCAACGAATTGCGAGTTCCAAGGCACAGGCAGCAACTGCGCGCAACAATCTCCTTGTCGCGACTCCCACGGTGATCACTACGATCCGGATACACATAACTATATGTCATATGCGATCAGCGATGACGGTGCCCACGAGTGCCGTACTAGCTTTTCACCCGAGCAAACATCGGTAGCTACAGCGTCTCTTATCGATAGGAGGTGGGAGTTGCGCCAGGATGTATACACTGGCCAGCCAAGCGAGTACACAGCACAGTTCATTGATTGCTTAATGCGACAGGACATCTACCGTTCTATCCCAATAGCGCCAGTGCAAACGGTGGGATCTGGTGAGATGCAGGAATTCGTGTATCTACGGCAGGCATACGTGCCACCGGAAGTAGGGGCGGTAATGATCAACAATGGAGACGCCGTTGCCTTCTTCGTCAAAGGTGCGATATATGCAAAGTACATACACGAACAAGGTGGAGCGACTGGCGCACTTGGCTACCCCGTTTCCGATGAGGGCGACGCATATTCTTCTCGCCCACATAATGGCGTGCAAACAACTGGACGATACACACGATTTGAGCATGGGACGATTAACTACATTAGCGGACCGCCCGATCATTTATATCGCGGCCAGTCGTTTGCCGTGACCGGGCCGTTCTGGACAACGTTTAGCGCAGGCGGACAATACTCGGGCTATTTCGGCTATCCAACAAGCGATTCTTATCAGTGGAACGGAACACAAAAGCAGGACTTTGAGGACGGCTACATGTTCGTGAACTCGTCAGGAGCTGCAGAGTATGTTGCAGCGACACAACCGCGCAATCTCACAGTAACATCTGTCTTGCAGGATCTGCTTCGTCTCGGATGGGAGGACCATTCCAATGACGAGACAGCGTTTGTTGTGCACTACAATTCGACTTCACCGCTACTGGACTGGGACACACTCGTAGTTTTGCCTCCCAATACCGTGAGTTTTGACCACACAGGATTGCAACCCGGAGTGATCTACAATTACTATGTGACTGCATCTATTGACAGTATTAGCTCTCCTCCAACGAACATGGCATATGGTCGGGCGATGTCAGACAGCCTAGACCTATTCTTGACCGGCGCCGAGTACTTCTTTGACACTGACCAAGGTCTCGGTCAAGGGACAATGTTGACAGTTTATCCAGAAGATGGTGCCACACTAGTAGATGCAATTTCTGTCACACATCTTCCCCCAGGATTTCACACTCTGTTCCTTCGCTATCGTGATTCACGCGGAGTATGGTCCGCAGCCGAAGGACGCTCTTTCTATGTAACGCCACCATTACCGCAAGGTGTGCAAACGATTACTCAAGCGGAGATGTTCTATGATACCGATCCAGGGACAGGAAACGGAGACGACCTTCCAGTAATTATCGATGATGAAGTCGTGCTCACGACCACGGCCGATCTGAATTCGCTCGCTCCGGGACTTCATCGCGTATATTTGCGATTCCGCACGAATGGCGGCGCTTGGTCGGCCGTTGAAGGCCGCTCGCTCTATGTGACACCATCGGTGCCGACGGGATTGCAGACAATCTCAGCGGCGGAGTATTTTTACGATGATGATCCGGGGCAAGGACAGGCATCCGCAATCGAACTTGAGGTCGCAAGTGACATCATTTTGACGCGGGCCATTTCACCAGTTGCTGTGGCTCCAGGGTTCCATCGTCTCTATTTAAGATACCTTTCGAATTCAAATGCTTGGTCAGCGTCGGAAGGACGCGGCCTCTATGTGACTCCGGCCATAAGCGAATCGTTATTCATCGCCGGCGGGGAAATCTTCCTTGATAGCGTTGGTTCGCCAGGGGAGGGCCTTGCCTTGATCGCCGATGACGGTACTTTTGAAGAATCGCATGAGGACATGCATAGGAACATGCCAGTATCGGCACTTTCCATCGGACAGCACTATGTGTTTGCACGGGTTCAGGACTCACGTGGATTTTGGTCGAACGTTGTGAGTGACAGTTTTGCTGCTGCCGTTCCAGAGAATATCGAGCTGGTGGCAAAGTCGGACAGTCTGGGTCAATCAGTTCGTCTAGTATGGACGACTTTTGCCGGTGCAACGGAGTACCATGTGCATCATGACTCGTCCGCAACGGGAACTTTCACAGACTTCATGACTGTGGTTGCACCAGATACAAGCTTGCTGCTTGCGACCATACCGGGTCAGGGACTTCGCTTCTACCAGGTAGTGGCCATTCTGCCCAGTAGAGCCACTGGGCGTGAAGATGGAGTAGCATTACCCGACAGCTATTCATTATCCACAAAACAGCCCATATTACCCGGGCCGGTTGCTCTTCCACACCTGGAAAAGGATAGTTTAAGGAAGCATTAACTGAGCCCAATACCTTAGCCAATAGATTGGCAATCAGAGGTGGCACCTCGTAAAACAACGTCTTACAAAGGGCCAGAGACAGATTCGAGACAGACACTATATCTTGTGGTGCCTGTGCTAAGCGCAAAATCAGACTTATAGTCTTATGCCTGATTCCCTGGCATAAGAGATCAAGAAAGAAAGGGCCTCGCATTGCGCGGGGCTTTCTTGTTGATCAACAAACCAGGAGAATCTCATGCGCGTGAAGGTGTTGTGCTTAGGAAGAAGCGCGAAAGAAATTACGCTGTCGGACGGGGCGACCGTCGAACAGGCCATTGCCGAGGCTGGCTTCCCGAAGGATTCCAGCTACACCCGGCATCTGAACGGCAGCCCGTGCTTCGACACGGATATCGTCGTAGACGGTGCTGTCCTGACGCTGGTTCCTCAGGTCAAAGGGGGCATCAAGGAGGGTGCTTCAGACTACCATTCCTGAGTAGTCTCAGGCATACGAGAGGGCTGTGATCCAAGTGATCATGGCCCTCTTTCCACTGGAGGAACGCTTATGATTGAACAACAGATTCGAACACTGTGCGACTTCTACGCACAGAAATGGCACACGCCGGTTACGCTGATGACGAAGGAGGCCGATATCACGGTCTGGCATGACGTTGGGATTGCTGTATACGTGAACGCAGACAAGGATTCGCAATTCTGCAAGGACATGTTCGGCGATCCACTTGTGATGGAATCCGTTCTGGTCGGCAAGGTGTCTTCGACGTGGTTGGTCTTGTACGGTGCGCCACGTTTGGATGTAACGTCAAACATTCTCGATGCGCATCTGCCAAGAATGTGTCGTGCCTTTCGAAACAATCAACGACAGGCTTTGATCGAAACAACGCTGTCCGTTGCTGCCGAACGTAAGCGGGAACTTGCACGAACACTTCGCGACGACAAATATGAACTCGAACGGCTTTGCATGCAGGTGATGACACTGTCCCGCAAGATCGAAGGCGACAACGAGATTCTGAAGCTATTCAGTAGGGCACCTGAATTGATCAAGGCAAAAGCAACACGGACGTACGTCGAGATGATGAAACTGGTGCCGAGCTGCTATGAATCAATCAAGGTGGAAGACTCATCAGTCATTGCGACAACGTATCCCATTGTGCTGGAGCATGACGGAGGGAGATACGACTTCGAACCGTACACTGTCGAAGTTCGTCTTGATACTGGCAAAGTGTTGATCAGCGGCGGCACTGAATGCAACGGGTACGTGCATCCGCATGTGACAGATGATCCGAATAACATCTGTTGGGGAAACATAGGACATCTCGTATCACGTCTCGCTGGTGAACTTGATCTGCATGGATTGCTTCAAATGGTGCACAACTTCCTGCATAGCTACAACAGCAGCGATCCATTTCAGAAGATCGAGAAGTGGGATCCAAACTGGGTCGAAGATGAAGAGGACGAGCCCTATTGTAGCTGGTGCGATGACTACGGACATGATATATCAGACTGCGAAAGCTGCTGGTGGTGCCCACACTGTAATCAATACGACGACCACGATGAAGACGATTGCCCCAACCGTCCGCAAGAAGACAACGAAGAGGAGGATGCCGATGCAGAACTTGCAGAGGACACAGCGACAGGCGGTTGATTCTGGACTGAAGATTCAAGTCGAAGCAACAGCGATGCAGAAGCTGTGGCTTTGGACGGACATGGCAAAGGGAGAAGTGTCGTGTCTTGGAATTGTCGATGAAGTCGTGAATGCTGATTCGAAGCGCTTAACGGCATTAGTCGTTTGTGACTTCTTTCTGATTAAGCAGAACTGCTCTTACGATGAAACGGATATGGACATTGCCGACGTAGCTAGGCTGATTACTGAACTTGAATGCAAAGGCATTGATTCTCGCAAGCTTCGATGCTGGGCACACTCACATGGAAGCATGTCCGTATTCTGGTCAGGGCAGGATGAGTCATGCATCAGCGGGCTTGCCAATGGCGAGTGGCTTCTATCCCTGGTTGTCAACAAGCGCCGTGATACCATCATGCGCTTGGACCAGTATCATCCAAGTCACATATTTCTTGCAGATGTCGTATGGGAGACTAAGTTTCCATTGGTGGACGGTCTTGCAGAAGCATGCTTTTCGGAGTTCAAAGCCAAAGTACACGAAGTTGCATTTGTTCCAAGAAATCGTGACTACGGTCCTGCAGGTCTGCGACAATCTCGCGCGGAGCTTCAAGATGCTGAAGCACGCGGTGCTTTGACGATGGACGAACTGAACGACGAACTTGATTGGCTGGGATTGGATCGCGATGAACTTGAACCCTTCTAGGAGACAACATGAAAGATATGCGATTTCTAAGACAGCAAGATGTTGTCGATGCCGAGAAACTTGCGAACTTGCAAGTCATGTTGATCGGTCTGGGTTCCATCGGGAGCGTCACGGGCTTGTATCTCGCCAAGATGGGTATTCGCAATCTAACTTGCTTCGATGCCGATGTTGTGGACATTCACAATGTCAGCAATCAAGCTTATGGGATGTCTGATATCGGACTCTTGAAGGCGGATGCGTTCTCGGTTCTTGTCGAGAATCAGACCGGCGTGATGCCAAACTGTATTGGCATGCAATACGATGGTCGGCAGCAATCAGGCATCGTAATCAGCGCAGTAGATTCCATGAAGTCGCGCGAGTCAATTTGGAAGTCGATTCGTGATCAAGCAAGTGTTCAACTGTACATTGACGCTCGCATGGGACTTGAAACACTTGTCGTTCACGCAGTTCGACCACAGATTCGAGAAGATCGTGTGCGGTACTCGCAATCAATCATTCCCGATGATCATGCATTCCAAGAGCCCTGCACGGCACGAACGATTTGCTACACTCCGTTAATGGCGGCTTCCGTTGTGTGCAATCTTGTGAAGCGGTTTGTAAACCAGGAGCATGTGCCGAATCAGGTGACGTTGGATTTGGCGACGTACACGTTGATAGCCTGAGCAAAACAAATCAGTGGAATCCCTGAAAAACTCGTGAAGTCGCAAGACTGGCAAGCCACTGACTGCGACATAAAGGGGTTAGAGAATAAGCGGGTTGCTCGGGCGAAGACAGGACTCATCCTGTCTTTTTAAGTTCTGTAAGGCGAACATTACTAACATCTTCCACAAGCCAACCTCTTCATGTTGCTATTTCACATCGTAACGCATAAATTTGTGACTAACGCACGCTGTGTGCGCGAAAACGAGGTCAAATTCGGTTTCGTTTTGCAAACAAGGACACTGCAAGAAACTCGCAGCTTCGCAAACAAAATATGCAAAAACAAAATCCGCGCAGCCAATACTGCGCAATTTCTGTCACACGCACACTTGTTCAATCTAATCAAAGGCTAATCAAAAGGCTATTGACACATATGAAACGGAATATTATCTTGACGACAGGTCTTGGGAAACTGGTTGGAAAACGAACCTCGGAGGCCTTGATCATGACGCGAATTCTCTCTGCATTCAAAATCTTGAAGCGGGTGGGGTTCGCGGTTTTGTTGTTGAGGAGATTCTCAATGTTCAAGATGTCACTGTTGATATCAATTGCACTTGTAGCCCAAACTGCGTTTGGGCAATACAGCACAGCTGATTCAACTTTGTACTGGTCGTATCCAGACGCAAATGGCCTCGTTCATTTTCGTATTACTAATGGTGGAGCTACAATGGAGCGCACAGCCAGTTCACCACCTCCTGGCCTAGGACTGTTCATGACGGATGGTACTCCGGGAAATCTCTATGCCGTCATAGATAGCAGCGATGGTTTCTCATACGTCTATCGCTCTCATGACCGAGGAGATAGTTGGAGTTTTGCGCCAAATGTGCCGTATTATGACATTGAAGAGGTCAGCGCAGGAACGGACAGTGGCGAATGTTGGGTTTCAAAGAGTGGTGGTTGGGCTCCCGACAGCTTGCTTGTTACGAGTAATTCATGGGACACTTACGAGACAATCCCTGTCAATCAACTTCTCAACGGCGGGCAGGATTCACTTCTCGTCTTTACATTGTCCCACTCAATCGGAACATTGTATGGTGTGCGGTGGTTTTCTGACTCAAGAATCTGTATTTCTTCAGATACGGGCCAAACATGGTCAGTAGGGGAAGGTTACTATCCGAGCCAGTCAACTTACGGAGTTAATTGCGGAGCCGTTGACGAGCTTTGGTGGCAAATGGGAACACAAGTCTATGTTGCTCTCGACACCGGACGCACGACGCTTGGGCCGATTTTTCAGGCGCATCTTCCGGATCATCCGCCGCCGTTCAACTGGGGATGGCATACCGGCTTGGTCGCCACAAATCTGCCCGGCGAAGCATATATGATCGCCACCTGGGACAATTGGCCGCTGCCGCCACCTCATTGGGTTTGGATAGAATTGGTTGTTTATCACATTCGTGATTACGGCGCGGTCGTAGATTCGTTCTATTATTCGGGCTATGATTTGGATTTTGAAAACAGCGCAGTGCAGCCGTCTCCGGTACCAAGTACTTTCAATTTGTCGGCCTATCCTAACCCGTTCAACAGCAGTATCAGATTTGAATGGACTTTGCCTCCTCGCGGTGAGGTTATCGTGGAAGTGACCGATATCTTGGGTCGCAAAGTTTGGAATTGGACGGGGTTCGGTCAAACTATACTGTGGAATGCCGTCAATAGCTCAGGTAGTAACGCAGCAAGCGGAAGATATTTTGTAAGGATTCAGCAGGGACTTAGTGAAGAAACAATTCCAATAATACTCTTGAAATAGTCCGCGCTTACGGACAAGTCGTGTTTCAGAAAATATCATTCTATGTAGTGGAGGTCTTATGGTTAGGATAACGTGGGCAGCGTTTGCTCTGCTTTGTCTATTGGCCACAGTTGCAAGCGCCTCGGATTGGTCTGCCCCCATTTTCTGTACCAGTTGTAGGATTACACTTGCTTACTTCCGTCGTAGCGTAGCGGAGACGGAAGTAATTGTTTTTCTGTTTCCGGG
>JAANMU010000127.1_pt1 | contig 96099 bp, 74 predicted proteins | sample 7279701 | NCBI WGS metagenome assembly JAANMU01 (sample SAMN14094539, study PRJNA606508) | bioreactor metagenome | isolation source: A lab-scale SPAN reactor treating ammonium-rich wastewater day 57 | place: Ireland: Galway | collected 2017-03-13 | reverse complement strand
GCCCACTGACCTGCGCGAGCCCGAAATCGCCTACCAGACCATCCTGCCAACGGGTGCCAACGAGATCCAGGTCGACTTCAACCTGGCGGTATCCACCGAAGGCCAGGGCAGCGTGCTGGGCGGGGTGCTCTTGAACGGCCAGCACCTCTCACCAACCTGAGCGTGGCCTCGTCGGCTGTGAACGTGATGCCTCTCTTTCGCCGGGCCCGGTCAGGGCTCTACCATCTGACCGTGCACCACAACGGCGAGCTGCTGGTGGACGAGGCCTACGTGCAGCGGGAGCTGGCCTGGGAGCATCCCTGGCCCTCCATCGAGACCGGCGACGTGGAGACGCCCATCCCGTTTTCGAATACGCTGGTCTGAGGTCAGGCTGGAGGATGGAGCGGGCAACGCCACCTCGCAGGTCAGTCGCTTCACCTCGGCGAGAGCGCCGTGCGACGACGACGACCAGGACTGGAGCTGATAGACCGCGTTTGTCGGCCAACGACCACCATCGGAAACGAGGACGCGGTTCGCGGTACCGCTGAGCTGTGGTCGTTCAGTGTGCGAGGCAACTCCGACCAGGACGACGAGCAAGAGGGATGGTGCAACGAGAATCCGGACGACGACGAGCCGTAATCCTGCCCGACGAAGACACAGTCTGACCTCGCCGGGGCGTCCCTGGGCTGCAGATCAGGACGCAGGCTGGCGGCAGGCGGCCTTTGCTGTTGAACCTCCCAATTGAGCCTGGCGATCTCGAGGCTCTAATCCGCATGGCTTCGGCCGCCAAGCGTTCCCTGGGATAGCCGGAGAAAGAATCTTTTCCCACCCCCTTTCCTTTAAAGTTCTTTTCAGCCCCCCCTGATAAAGTGCGGGTGAGCAGTAAAACCGGAACATCACCGGAGCAGTTTGAGGAGGACGAGTACAATGGGTTTCATCAAGGACGCCGTAGGTGGAGCGATCGACTGGCTGAACACGCGCACCAAGAAGGCCCGTGACAAAGACATCGAGTCCCGCGCCGAGAAGGCCGTGGCTCAGGAGCAGAAGGAAGCCGTGACCATCAGCACCGCGGCCGCCAAGGAAGCCGGCGCCATCGGTCGGATGGAGTTCGACCTGGCCGAGGCCAAGAAGAACCAGGCCAAGTGGGATGGCCGCGCCAAGCTCGCCGCCGGCAACAAGGACATGGACGCTCTCAAGGAGGCTGTCGGCCAGAAGAAGATCTACGACGACCAGGTTACCCAGTTGACCGCCGCCATCGAAGCCAGCAAGGGTCACCTCAATGAGGCCAAGGACCTGGCCCGCGATCAGCAGAACGAAGCCCAGGCCGCCCGCGCCAAAGCGGACATGCTCGTGGCCCGCAACCAGGTTGCCAATGCCAAGGAAGATGTGGCCAAGGCCGCGGCCGGCATCGGCAATGGTGAGAGCCTCACCAAGCTCGAGCGCGACGTCATCGGACGCGAGCAGGAAGCCAGCACCATTGGCGAGCTGACTGGCGTAAGCCAGGAAGCCAAGTGGGCCAAGCAGGAGCGCGATGCCGCCGCCCAGGCCGAGATGGACAAATACCTTGCGGCCGCCGGCAATGGCACCCCGCCCGCCAGCACCCCTGCCGCCAGCGTTGGCGGCTGGAACATCAGCAACTAATCGCCGTTTTCAACCGACCCTCAACTGCGCGAGCCGGTCCGTCAGGGCCGGCTCGTCGCGCTCCTCCCAACAGACTGCGCCAGAAGTCCGGCCGCCTTCCTCCATCACAGGGGGTTGCGGCCGGACTTCTAAGGCGCCGCGCGTTGAACTGCTTCAGGAATTGGCGCGGCGCCGTTCAACAGATTGTCTACACTCCCGCGCGTTCTTATTCTGAACAGGTCAACGCGCGGGAGTGTAGCCTGCAGGGCAAAAGACCGGGCGCGGGAAACCCAGACACTTTGACCAGACGATTCCTGCTGCTGTTGACTTTCTGCCTGGCTTTGCCCTGGTGGGCCGGGGCGGCCGAGCCGGATACCATCCGGGTCGGCCTCCTGCACTCCAGCACTGGTTCCATGGCTCTCAGCGAGAAGCCGCTGATCGACGCCGCCCGGCTGGCCATCGAGGAGGTCAACGCGGCCGGCGGGGTGCTGGGCAGGAAGCTGGTGGCCGTGGAGGCCGACGGCGCTTCCGACCCGCAGATTTTCGCCCGCGAGGCCGAGCGCCTGATCGGCCGGGAGAAAGTGGTCACGATTTTCGGCTGCTGGACCTCGGCCAGCCGTAAGGCCGTTCTGCCGGTGCTCGAGCGGCGCAGCCACCTGCTCTGGTATCCCGTCCAGTATGAGGGGTTCGAGAGCTCGCCCCACGTGATCTACACCGGCGCCGCCCCCAACCAGCAGATCCTGCCGGCCGTGGAGTGGTGCCTGCGCCATCGGGGCAAGCGCATGTTCTTAGTGGGCTCGGACTACATCTTCCCACGCACCGCCAACGAGATCATCCGTCAGCGGCTCAAGAAGCTGGGAGGCCAGACCGTCGGCGAGGTCTATCGTCCCCTGGGTCACCGCGACTGGAAAGAGGTGGTGGACCAGATCGTGGCCGCCCGTCCCGACGTGGTGCTCAATACCATCAACGGCGACAGCAACCTGGCTTTCTTTCGCGAGCTCAAGTCGCGAGGTCTGACGCCAGGCAAGCCGACCGTCATGTCCTTCAGCCTGGCCGAAGTCGAGCTGCAGAGCATGGGCGAGGCCCTGCCGGTGGGGCACCTGTGCGCCTGGAACTATTTCCAGAGCCTGACCTATCGCTCCAACCGCCGTTTCGTGGAGACCTACCGCCGGCATTTCGGGGCCAATCGGGTGACCGACGACCCGGTGGAGGCGGCCTATTTCGGGGTTCACCTTTATGCCCTGGCGGTGCGCAAGGCCGGAAGCACCGACCCGGCTCGGGTTCGCAAGGCGGCCGGTGGCCTGATCTTCGAAGCCCCCTCGGGACTCGTGCGCATCGACCCCGAGAACCAGCACACCTGGAAGGTGGCCCGCATCGGGCAGATCTTGCCCGACGGTCAGTTCCAGATCCTGTGGACCTCCGAGCAGCCCATCCGTCCCGAGCCCTATCCCGACCTCAACCGGGGCGGGTTTCTCGAGTGAAGTTCCACCGCCAGCTGCTGCTACTGGTGCTGGGGGCGGCCGTGCTGCCGGTGCTGGTCATGGGGGCTCTCTTGTTCTGGCAGCTGCGCGAGCGTCAGAAGGCCGAGTACGGGTTGCAGCTCACCATGCTGGCCGAGCAGAGCGCCGACCAGGTCGAGGACTGGCTGGCCGAGAGGCGGGCCGTGGTCGAGTCGATCGGCCAGTCTTCGGGCGTGCGCGAGGGCCTGGCCAGCCTGGGCGACTTTCCTCCTGAGAGCGAGCAATACTACCTGGCCATGTTCCGGCTGCACCGCCAGATGCAGACCCTGCAGGAGTCTTTCCCCTGGATCGCCGACCTGAGCCTGGCGGGAGCCGATGGCGCCATCGCCTACTCGACTCGTCTGGAGCGCATCGGTCAGAAGCTCCCCGCGGGTGACGAGTTGAGTCTGAGCTCGCAGGTGGTGGGCGAGGTGGGCAAACTGGGCGAGGTTCAGGTGGAGGTGGACCGATCGGGGCTGGAGACGCTGCTCTTGACCGAAAACCGCACCCCGGGTCTGGATGGCAACCGGATGCGAGTTTTCCTGGTGGACGGCCAGAACCGGGCCCTGACCACGGCCGACGGGCTGTATCGGCCGGGTCAGCCCCTTACGACCCCGCCCGGAGGCTTCGGCCTCGATCTGGGGGGCTATCCCAACACGGGGGGAACCCCCTCGGTGGGAGCCTGGCACTCGATCGATCAGCCCGGCTGGCGGGTCGTCGCCGAGACGGACCGGACCGCCCTGATAGCCCCACTCGACAACCTGATCGGCTTCTGCTTGCTGATGGTGCTGGTGGTCGGCACGGTGTCGGGGGTCACGGCTGTTTTCTGGGCTCGACGTCTGACCAGACCGCTCGAGTCGCTGGCCGAGCAGGCTCATCGCCTGGCCAGCGGCGACCGGGTGGTGCACTGCGACACCTCTCGACCTGACGAGATCGGCGACCTGGCCCGGGCCTTCGAGGCCATGGCGCGAGCCATTCAAGAGAATCTGGACCAGCTCAAGGTGGCCCGCGACCAGGCGCTGGCCGCCAATGAGGCCAAGAGCGCCTTCCTGGCCAACATGAGCCACGAGCTGCGCACCCCGATGAACGCCATCATCGGATACAGCGAGATGCTGATCGAGATGGCCGAGGAGGACGGCCCGGCCGACTTCATCCCCGACCTGCAACGCATCCGCACGGCCGGCAAGCACCTTTTAGCCCTCATCGCCGACGTGCTCGACCTGAGCAAGATCGAGGCCGGCAAGATGACCCTCTACGCCGAGCTCTTTGCGGTGCGCGACGTGGTGGACGACGTGGCCAGCACCATCCCGCCCCTGGTCGACAAGAACAAGAATCGCTTCCAGCTCGAGGCTTCAGGCGACCTGGGCCAGATGCGGGCAGACCGCACCAAGGTGCGACAGATCCTCTACAACCTGCTCTCCAACGCCTGCAAGTTCACTGAGAACGGGCTGGTGGAGCTTTGCGTGCGTCGCGCCACCTGGCGCCACCAGGACGCGATCGAGTTTGCGGTCCGCGATACCGGCATCGGCATGACCGCTGAGCAGATGAGCAAGATATTTGAAGAGTTCACCCAGGCCGACAACTCGACCACGCGCCATTACGGGGGCACCGGGCTGGGCCTGACGCTGGGCCGCCGCTTTGCCGAGATGATGGGGGGAGCGCTGGAGGTGGAGAGCGAGCCCGGCCGGGGCAGCACCTTCCGACTCTGGCTGCCCAGCGGCCTGGAGACCCCGCGGGCCGAGGCCCTGCCCAGCGGGGCCCAGGTGCTGTGCATCGATGACGACCCCTCGGCCCTTCGCTACCTCGAGCACCTGCTCGCGCGCGGAGGCTACCGACCGGTGCTGGCCGCCAGCGGACCCGAGGGGTTGAAGCTGGCCCGCGAAGGCAATCCCGCCCTGGTGACACTGGACATCTCCATGCCCGGCATGGACGGCTGGGAGGTACTGCGCCAGCTCAAGGAGGATCCTGCCACCGCCGGCATTCCGGTGGTCATGGTGACGGTGCTCGACCATCCCGAGCGAGCGCGTGAGCAGGGGGCCAGCGAGTACCTCAGCAAGCCGGTCGATCGCGAGCGGCTGCTGACGGCCCTGGCTCGCCACTGCCCCGAGGACCACCCGGCCGTGGCAATGGAGGACGACCCGGGCACTCACGAGTTGCTGCGTGAGCACCATTGCGAAGGGGCGGTAGCGCTGCTAGAGAGCCTTCCGGCCGCCGGAGGCGTGACCCAGATCTGGCGGCGAAGCGGGGAAGAGGTGGCCGAGGTGCTGCTGCCTCGTCAAGATGAGTCTTGACTGAGCTGTCGCCTCCGGGAATACCAGGAAGATGGGGCTCAGGCGAAGCGGCTGACCTGGTTGTACCAGTGCTTGCTGCCCGAGTCGTAGATCACGTCCACATCCGGTGAGGCCAGGAAGTTGTCCGCGGTCACGAACTCGTAGCCCAGCCGAGAGCTCGTCTCCACCTTGATCTCGGGCGCGTACTTGCGCAGCCCTTTGAGCGCGAACTCCCCGCAATACTGGAGGTCGTCGGTCTTGAGGTCGAAGCCCGGGTCGAAGCGCACGGTCTTGCGGTCTTCGCGCAGGCCATCCACCACGCGCCAGGCACTGGCGGTATTCTCGTAGCGCGGGCGGATGATGGCCATGTTGGTGCAGCGCAGCCAGAAGTCGAGTGGCTTCTCCTTCCAGTCGTTCTGCATCACGTCGATCAATGTGCCCGTATCGGAGACCACGCCCAGGTGGGTGTAGTCTCCCGAGGCGCCGCCCAGGCGCTGGTAGGTGGTGGCTCCGGCAAACAGGTTCTCGTCTTGCACCACCAGGATGTCGCCCGGCTGGGCGTTCTTGAGCGCTTCCACGGCCTCGGGGTTGTGGCGCAGTTGCTGGTTGCTGGTGTGGGTGCGGCTGCGCAGGTGGCCCGGGAGCTCGCTCAGGGAGAAGTTGCGGGTGACCTGCTGGAGCTTGTCGGAGGGTTTCCAGCCGGCTGTCTCTGCCAGCTTGCCCACTCCGGCTCCCAGCGTGCCGCCGGCCATGGCCCCGGCAAAGCGCCCGGCGCCGGTGCGATACTCCAGGAAGGCGCCCCCGGCCAGGCCGAGCACGGCGGCTACTCCCACGCCCCAGCCGCCCAGCCCCAGGGAAGAGGCGACGGTGCCGGCTGCGGCCGAGGCTCCGGCTACCAGCGCGGTTCGACCCACCCGGGCCCCGTACATCGCGCCCACGGCTCCACCGGCCTTGAAACCGATGTTGACCCGATCGGTGGGCTCGGCCTCGCTCGGACGCTCGGCGGGGCGCCGGGTCGCAGCGGGAAGGGGCAGGGCTCGGACCATCTCGACATGCATGACCCTGTCAGCATAGCGCGACCGGCTGAAACAGGGCTGAAAGCGGGCGGCGGGGAACCTTCCGGCATGAAAGATCTACCGTCGCGCAAAGAGGTCAAGAAATCAGGCACCAAGGACTGGCTCGACCAGGCGGTGCGCGAGCAGGAGCGGCGTAATGCCGGTCTGGCCGACGTCTGGGGGGATACCCCCGACGAGTTGGCCCGCAAGAAGCAAGATCTGGCGGGATTGCTCGACCCCGGCAACCTGCCCCCCGAGCCCGAGGCCGAGAAGGCGCCCGACCTTTTCGCCGCCGAGCGCGATGCCCAGGCGAAGGCTAAACGCGGCCTGGCCAGCATGTTCGACGATGAGCAGGACGCCGTGGCCGAGGAGAAGCGGCGCTTGCAGTCGATGTTCGGCAGCCCTTCCTCCGGTCCGCCCAAGAAGAAACGCTGAGCTCTTGCAGCTCAAGAGCCTGTTTCTGATCTGCCGGGATGTGGCGGCCACTCTGGCGTTCTACCGCGACGAGCTGGGCCTGGAGGCCCTGAGTGAGCGACGTTTGCGGCTGGGACCCGAGCTCGAGCTGCACCTGCACCCTTTGCTTTCCGACGACGAGCGGCAGCGCTATGGCCTTGCCGCCCCGGCGAGCGGGCCGCGCGAGGGCGTGGTGCTCAGTCTGCGGGTCAGCCAGCTCGAGCCTTACCTGGGGCTTTCGCGACGGCGCTGCGGCCCGCTGGAGGCTCCCTGGGGGGACCGGCTGCTGATCGTGGAGGACCCGGAGGGGAACCTGGTGGAGCTGGCCCAGCCTGCATGATGCGAGTGCGCGAGGGCGTCGTGGTGGAAGCGGGCCCTGGTTTCGTGGTGGGTCAGGAGGTGCTGCTCGTCTCTCAGGCCCCGTGCCTTGCCTGTGACGAGTGCCAGAGCGGCCGCGAGAGCTTCTGCCTGGCGCCTCACCGGTTGGAAGCAGACCAGGTGCCGTCCGCTTGCGCTCGGGTCAAGCCGCACCACCTGGCACCCGAGAGGTCGAGTTGGCTGGAGCCGCTGGCGCGCGCCCTGCACGGGCTTTCGCTGGTGGCTTGCGATGAGACGATCGCGGTGCAGGGTGACGACTGCCAGGCCGCGGTCTGCCGCCTGCTCGCGAAGGGGCGACTGGCCAGCGAAGAAGCCGGGGTGGTGGCGGTTTGCGACGGCGACCTGGAGACGGCCCAGTGGCGGGTGGCAAAAGGAGGCACCATGTTGCTGTTTGCGGCCGGCCCCGAGCCGGTGGCCCTGGATACAACTCGGCTGCACTATGAGCAGCTGACCATTCAGGCGGTGAGGGGTTTCCGACATCAAGACATCGAGGAAGCCCTGCGACGTTTGACGGGAGAGAGCTTGTGAGCAAGACCATGCGCGCCGCCGTGGCGCTCGACTACGACAAGGTTGAAGTCCAGGAGCTGCCTGTGCCCGAGTGCGGCCCCCAGGAGGCCATCGTCCAGATCAAGGCCTGCGGCATCTGCTCGGGCGACGTCACCCCCTGGTACATTCGCAAGAAGTGCCCCACCGTGGTGGGCCACGAGCCGGCCGGGGTGATCGTGGAGGTGGGCTCGGAGGTCACCCGCTTCAAGCCGGGCGACCGGGTCTTCGTGCACCACCACGCGCCCTGCTATGGATGCCGACACTGTCAGCGGGGTTTCTACACGATGTGCGAGACCTGGCGCAGCACCAGGCTCGACCCGGGCGGTCTGGCTGAGCTCGTGCGGGTGCCCCGCGAAAATCTCGAGGGCGATACGCTGCACCTTCCCTCTTACCTGACTTTCGAGGATGGCACCCTGATCGAGCCGGTGGCCTGCGTGGTCAAAGCCTTCCGGCGGGCCGGCTTTCAGCCCGGCCAGCGGCTGGCCATCCTGGGCCTCGGCTTCATCGGCCAGGTCATGGTGCGCCTGGCCCGCCACTACGGAGCCGAGCTGGTGCTGGCCAGCGACCCGGTGGCCTGGCGGCGAGAGAAGGGGCTCGAGTCGGGGGCCGACTTCGTGGCCGAGCCCGAGCACTTCGCCGAGCTGGTGCGCGAGCACACCGATGAGGGCGCGGATGTCGTCATGGTCGGTCCCTCCAGCTCGGCCGCCATCCAGGCCGGTATCGCCTGCGCCGGCAAGGGCTCCACCGTGCTGCTTTTCATGGGCCCCGAGCCGGGCGTGCGGCTCGAAGTCGAGCCAAACCATCTCTTCTTCAATGAGATCAGCCTGGTGTCGAGCTACTCGTGTGGGCCTGACGATACCCGCGACACGCTCTATTTGATCCGCGAAGGGGTGCTGGCCTCCGACGATCTGGTCACCCATCGTTTTCCGCTCGATGAGACCCTGGAGGCCTGCCGTCTGACCGCCCGAGCGGGGGAGTCGCTCAAGGTGCTGGTTACCATCTAATCGGTTTTCAGAAAAATTTCAGCCCCCGCGTACATACTCCAGCCGCGATGATCCAGCCGCTCGCCGCCTCCTCGATGGCCTACGCGCCTCCCCCCGGCAGCCGTCCCGCAATCGCTCCCGAAGCTCCGCCGGACTCTGTCCGCCTTTCGGCTGCCCCCGGGCCAGCCGAGGAGTCCCCGGCCGACAAGCGCGGCTGGGCCCGCACGGCCGCCTTCGTGGGCCTGGGCCTGGCGGCCCTCACCCTGGCAGGCTGCGGCCCCTCGGTGCCGCCCATCAGCGACACGATCACGACCAATCTCCCCGCTGCCGGCATCAGCGTGGACGCCAACCACACCGGCGACTTCGGGGTGGAGGTGCTGCCCCAGGGAACCGCCCGCATCGATCTGCACCGCGAGACGCGCACCGAGACCGATTCCGACGGCGACTCCCACACCGAGAACGTGGAGTATTCGCCGGTGGGCGTCTATCTGGGCAGCGGAGTCTTCCTGGACCTGAACGGCAATCTGTCCTTGATCCCCGAGCGGGCCTTCGCCGAGTCCAGCCGCGGGGCCGCGGCCAGCCACGTCGACATCGACGGCCCGGGCATTTTCAACCGCATCGACGTGCGCCGCGACGCAGGCGGGGTCACCGTTGACCCTTCCGGCCCCGGCAGCTATCGCATCACCCACGAGGGCAACCGCATCAAGGTGGACGGGCCACTCTGGGCCGATTGGAACATCAGCCGCGAAGGCGACACCACCCGGGTGGATCTGCCCCTGTGGGGTAACTTTCAGGTCACCCGCACCGAGAACGGCGCCCGGGTGCGCGGGCCAGTCTTCCTCGACTACGCCATCACCCGTCAGGGCGACCAGATCAACGTGGACGGCCCGCTCTTCAACGATTACACCATCACCCGCCAGGGCGACGCGCTGCAGGTGCGCGGTCCTGCCTTCCACAAAATCGACGTCAGCCAGCACGGCACCACCACCCGTCAGGAGGGGAGTACCTACTCCTACAACGTGACCCGCGACGGCAACGAGGTGAAGGTGGACGGCCCGGGCTGGGACGACTGGAATTTCCGCGTCACGCGCTGAAAAGCGCGCTCAGTTGCGGGGAAACACCGACAGCGTTCGCAAATTCGCGAAGAGCCTACTGACACTGCGAAGCGGGCTGAAGCCCCGGTAGAGCTCGGGGGCCGACCTTGGCGCCCAGGGCGCTCAGCTCGCCGAGCCAGAGTGCGTAGACATCCCCGCTCGGGCCCTGGGAGCCCTCGAGCGAGAGCAGTCGCGTGCGTAGCTTCCTCGCTTCGAGACGGAGTCGGGTGTCGATTCGCAGGTCTTTCTTCACGTCGGTCGCTCTCCTTTGCTCTTGTTCTCACGTCGGAGGCCGGCTCGGACAATAGTTAACACTGTTAACAAGTTGTAACCAGAATGTTGCCGAGTTGTGCTGGAGGAAGCTCGGGCCCAGAGCAGGTAGTAGCTCAAATGACTCTGGCACCCTGGCTCCTTGAGCAGCTTCAGCTTCAGAACAATCCCGGCGTGATGGAAGAGAGCTACGTGCGCGAGCGGCTCAATCGTCACCTGCCCTCCGAGCCCCACGCCTACGTGCTGGCTCTGGTGGCTTCGGCCATCACGGCCGACGCGAGCTATGTCAAGATCACCAACGACTCGAACGACTTCGTGCTGTTGCGCGACGGGCGCACCCCCACTCCCGAGGAGCTCGAGGGCCTGTTTGGCCACATGCTTCACTCGGGCGCCCTCCCTGAGCGGGCTTACCTGGTCGACCTGGCAGTGGGACTCAACGCGGCGATGGCCATGAATCCCAAGTCGGTCATCGTGGAGACCTGGGGCTCGTGGGGGGGGAGTCGCTATCAGTTGCTGGGGAACGGTCACAAGCTCGAGGCGCTCAAGACCGGCTTCACCGACCCGCGGGCCACTTTCCGGGTGCAGGTGCGCGAGCCTCGGCGTCTGGCCAAGCTGATGAAGATGGTGACCGGCTTTCCTCCTGAGGGAGACATGATCGCCCGTCTGTGCGCCCAGGCAACCCCCAAGATCACCGTCAACGGCCAGTCCATCAACCGCAAGGTGGATCTGGGACGGTGCCTGGTCACCAGCCGCTGGACCCGCCCTGGAATCGTCATGCCGGGCGAAAGCGTGGTGGGGGACGCCATCGAGAAGTCGCGTTCCTCGCCGGCCAACTTTGCCAGCTCGCTGGGGCTGGGGAGGCCTGGTGACGAAACCCGGCTGCTCTTTCTGGTAGACGGGATTGCCTTCCCCGACCCCGATCCCGACCTGCCCTTCGTGGAGCTGCGCGGGCTGGTGCACTGCCCGGGGCTCAAGCGCCACCTCAACCTGAGCGGAGTGCTGGAGGACGAGGAGTGGCAGCAGCTGATGGGCCATCTGCGCGAGCAGGTGGTGGAGATGGCCGAGGCAGCCGCGGGGGCCTTCGACAGCATGGACTCGGAGGCCCAGCTGGCCGCCGCCTCCATCCTGGAGCAGCTGGCCGACGTGGCTTGCGAGAGAGGGGCCACCGAGAGCGCTCAGGACCTGCTCAACAAGGTGCTGGCCACCCGCGAGCATGCCATGCGGGTGGACGACCCGCGCCTCACGGCCACCTTTTTGAAGCTGGCCCAGCTGTGCGAGGACCGGGGCGACCAGCAGGAAGCTTTGCGCCTGTATCGGCGCGTGCTGCCTCACCTGGACAACCAGGCTCAACACCACCTCGAGCGCCGCAACGCGAAGGAGGCCTTCGAAGTGCTGGAGCGGGCCCTGGGGGTGCATGAGAAGATCGACCCCCAGGACCCCGAGCTGGGCCAGCGGGTGCTGGAGCTGGCTCAGCATTATCGCCAGGATCAGCTCGCACGGGCCGAGACCCTGTATCATCGGGCCCTGAGCCTGCTCGAGCGAGGCCTGGGGCCGGACCACGAGCGGGTGGGAGCGGCTCTACTTGCCCTGGCCGACCTCTACCGCGTGCAGCGCGACTTCCGGGGGGCGGTGGGCTATTCTCGGCGCGCTCTGGAGATCGCCGAGAAGCATCACGGCTCCGACGGCAAGTTCCTCTATCCCTACCTGCACCAGATGTCGGAGCTGCTCAAGGGAATGGGGGAGTACGGCGAGTCACTGAGTTACTCCGAGCGGGCTCTGATGGCCAAGCACGGGCGCCTTTGAGCTTGCGAGCTTATCCTTCCGGGTTGTCCAGGATGAACTGAAGGCGTACGGCCAGGGGCTCGGCCATTCTTGAGGTCCAGGTCAGGTCGACCAATCCGACCTCGATGAGGTCGCGCAGGTGGGTGCGATCCTTGTCACGATAAGAGGTGAGCTTCATCCGGACCAGAGCCTCCAGGCTCAGCACGGAGAGCTCGTCAAGCTTTGTTCTTTCGGCCAGGTCCGGGGCCGGCTCGAGGTAATCCGGCCGAACCCTCTCACCCGCGAAGACTACGTGCACAGCGTCCCGGGCTTTGGCCTGCGGGCCATCCAGGAAGAGGTCCACTCCGGCCACATGACGGTAGACGAAACCAGCCTCACCGAGCGCCTCGATGGCTTTCTCGAGGTCGCGCCTGGCGAGCAACACGTCCACATCCTGGGTGTTGCGGACAGCGGCCTCATCCACCCTGGCCACCCAGGCGGCCACGGCGTTGCCTCCGATGATGGCGTAAGGGATGCCCTGGCGGTCCAGTGCGGCGCTGGCCCGCAACAGCCGGTTCCGGACTTTCTCCACCGCCTGAACCATCCTCTCCAAGACCGACATGTCCTGATTATACTACAATTCCGCGTGTTGACCTGTACACAATCAGACCGGCAGCCGCACGCAAACGCTGGCCCCGCCCAGGTCAGAGCGGCCGATGCTCAGCTTTCCGTCATGCTGATTGACGATGCGGTCGCAGATGGACAGGCCCAGACCGGTGCCCTTGCCCATCGGGCGGGTGGTGAAGAACGGCTCGGTGGCGCGCTCGGCCGCCTGGGGAGCAAAGCCCGGGCCGCTGTCGGCCACCTCCAGGACCACCTGCTCGCCTTCGCGACGGGTGCTCACCCGCAGCTTCCGGCGCGAGGGCTCCACCTCGGCCAGAGCGTCGGTCGCGTTCTGGATCAGGTGCAAAACGACCTGGGTCAGCTCCTGGCTGCTGCCTCGCAGGGCGGGGAGATCGCTCTGCAGGCGAAGCTCGATCTGGACGCCCTCGGGAGGGTTTTCCAGCGCCCGGCTGACTACCTCGTTGAGACGCACCTCGCCCAGCTCGGAGGTCGGCGAGCGGCGGGCATAGCTGAGCAGGCTGTTGACCATGCCGGCGGCTCGATCCAGGGGCGGGCCGGCCGAAGCCAGGTGCTTGCGGACCAGCTCCGGGTCCTCGGCCAGTGAGCTGGCCAGGTCGATGGCCAGTCGGGCCGCGCCCAGCGGGTTGTTCAGCTCGTGGGCCACGCCCGCGGCCACCTGGCCCACCGCGGCCAGCTTGGAGGCCTCGGTCACCTGGCGCTGCAGCCCCAGGTTGGCCAGCGCGGCGCTGGCCTGGTAGGCCAGCAGTGTCACCAGGTCTTGGTGCTCGGGGTCGAACTGCTCGTTGCGCTTGCCCAGCATCACCAGCACCAAGAAAGGCGGGATGGGCACGGCCAGCAGGCTGCTCATCCCGTAGAGCGGGTTGTCCAGGCGGGTGAGGCGGAGCGCCTCGCCGTCCTGGCTGACGGTCCGACAGAAGTCCTCGAGCTGAGCGGGCAGCCCCTGGCCGGGCGCCTGCCCGGAGCGCAGGCTGACCTGGGGGCGCCCCTGCTCGAGCAGCACCTTGACGGCCCCCTCGGTGGACACCAGCAGCAGGATGTCGGGCGCGATCAGCTCGGTCAGAGTGCCGCGGAGCTGATCATAGAGCTGGGCAGGATCGACCGCCGCCGCGATCTGGCGGGCCCCCTCCAGCACCCGGCGCAGGCGCTCCACCCAGCGCTGCAGGGCTTCCCGGTCGCGCGACACGGAGGCCAGGGCGGTGGAGCGCTGCTGCACCTCCAGCTCGAGCTGCGAGGCCCGGGCCGACTCGATGGCCAGGGCGATGTGGCTCGAAAGGGCGGTCAGAATGTGGGTGTCCTCCTCGGTGAACACCCCTCGGGCCAGCCGGTTGTCCAGGTAGACCACCCCCACGCAGCGCCCGCGGATCATCAGAGGCGAGCAGATGATGCTGCGCAGGTCGTGGGCCACCACGCTCTCAGCTCCCAGGGCAGCGCCTTGCTCAGTGCCGGCCACCACCACCGGCTCATGGCTGAAGTAGACGGTCTCGATCACGGTGCGGCTGTAGCCGCTGGGAGCAGCCAGCGTCTCGCCGGTGCGGTCGCGCCCGGTCACGAAGGCCAGCCCCTTGTCGTCGGCCACGAAGAGGTAGGAGCGCTCGGCCGCCAGCAGCCGGATCAGCTCATCGAGCACGCTCTGAGCCTGCTCGTTGAGGCTGAGCACGCGGCTTGCTCCCTGGCTGAGGCTGAGCAGCGCCTCCAGCTGGCGCTCGAGCCGTGAAACCTCGCTGGTGGCCACCCGGGTTCGCTCGGAGCTGACCGAGGCCGAGGCCGAGCCGGAGGGCGTGGAGGCCGAGCGCCCCATGGAGAACTCTCGGGCCACGGCCCGCGCCCGCAGGGGCCAGCCCAGCTCCACCGCCAGGCGGTAGGCTCGTCCGGCCTCGCGGGCGGCCCCGTCGCTCTTGCCCAGGGCGGCCAGCACGCGGGCTCTCCAGCGTCCCGCCTGGTAGCTGACCCAGGGCAGGTCGTGCAGGTCAGCCATGTCCTGCGCCCGGGCCAGGTCCGCCAGGGCGGCTGGATTGCGGCCGGCCAGGAAGTTCCGCCCACCCAGGGCCACCTGCAAATGGGCCTCCAGCACCACCCGGTTGGCGGTCCGGCGGAGCAGCTTGAGGGCCTGATCCACCCGGGGCAGGTCGTCCGGCTGCTGCAGGCAGCGCTCCAGCCAGCAGTAGGCCCACAGCACATAGAAGTGGCGCCGGTGGAGCGGGGCCAGGGCGGGGTTGAGACCCAGGCCCAGAAAGGAGGCCCCGGTCTGCTCCATGGCCGCGCCCAGGTCGCCCGTCTCCAGGTGAAGCGACAGCTGGTGAGCGTAAAAGTTGGCCCGCAGGGAGCGGTCCAGGTGATCTTGCGAGCACTTGCCCTGCAGGCGTTCGACCTGCTCCATGGCCTCGCCGGGACGGCCCAGGATGGCCTGGCAGCTGATGGCGTAGCAGGCCAGGATGTCCAGGTCGCGGGCCACCCCGGCCGGGCTCGAGGTCACCCGGCAACGCTCCATGCCGCGCTGCACCCAGGTCCAGGCGCGCTCGACGTAGCCGCGCATCATGAGCACCCAGGCCAGGTCGGCCACCCCGATCAGGTAGACCCAGGGCTCGGTGAGGTGACCTTTCTGCAGCAGGGTGCGATCCAGCCCGTCGTCCACCGCGCCGCACTGGCCGGCGATGTGCAGGGCCACGTGGCGCATCACCTGCAGGTGGCTGTGGCTGACCGGGTCGCCCAGCTTGTCGCTCAGGGCCTCGATCTGCCGGGCTCGACGCTCGACCAGCTCCCTCTTTCGCAGCATTCCGAAGAAAACCATCATGTTGGCGTAGCTGGTGATCAGCTGGGGCGAGGGGCCCAGGCCGTGGCCGGTGAGGCAGGCGCGGGCCCCCATCTCGAGCATCTTGGGATAGTGCATCTCGAAGTACTCGCCCTCGGAGTAGCTCTGGTAAAGCTCGGCCAGCGTCTCCTGGCGCCGGCGCGCTTCGCCCTCCAGGCGCTTCTTGCCCAGCCCGGTCCAGTCGGCCAGCAGCCAGAGGGTGAAATAGCTGCCGGCAGCCAGCACGTTCCAGAGGGGATGATCGAGCACAGGCTGGCTCATGGCCGCCAGCGCCTGCTGACAGCCGACCCGCGCCTGGGCCCGGTCGAGCTTGGACAATCGCAGCTTGGAGAGGCGGTGCAGGCACTGGGCCCGGGCCAGGGCCGGGGGTCTGGCTTCCAGGATCTGCTCGATCAAGGCGATGGCTTCCTCGACCCGGTTGGTCCGCTCGCTGGCCAGGCTGAGGGGCTCCATCCAGTCTGAGCGTCCTAGCTCGGCGGCCTGGCGGGCCTGGGTGAGGAACTGGTAAGCGTCCTCGAAAGCAAAGTCCCGCAGGGCCATGGTGCCGGCGGTGAGGTTGGTCTCGTAGACCCGGGCGCTGCGTCCCTCGCCCAGGGCGTAGTGTCGGGCCACCGCATAGCTGAGCTCGGGGCGTTTGGCGGCCAGGGGCTCCAGGCCCACTGCCAGCTTGCGGTGCAACACGCGCTCGCGCTCGGGGTCGAGCCCGCTGAGGAAGGCCTCCCGGATGCGGTCGTGTACGAACAGGTAGGTGGCCGGCCCGGAGCGCTCGATCACGTTGGCTCGCACGGCCGGCTCGAGATTCAGGGCGGCGCCCTCCACGGCAGCCAGATCGTCGAGCGCGAAGCGCGTGCCGTAGACGGCAGCCGTGGTGAGCCAGTTGCGCAGGCTCTCGTCCAGCGCGCTGATGCGCTGCAGCACCAGCTCGAGAATGTCGTCTGAGAGCTTGAGTTGCTGCAGAGCCGTGGGCTCGAGTCGCCAGCCCTCCAGCGAGGGCAGCACCGCTCCCGAGACCAGCATGGCCCGCACATACTCTTGCACCGTGAACGGGTTCCCCTGGCTGCGCTCGGTGATCAGCTCGACCAGCTCGGGGTTGATGGGGCGCGAGCCGAGCAGAGCGTAGACCATCAGCTCGACCTCGGCCCGAGTGAGGGCATTGAGCGTGAGTCGCGTGGTGGGCACGGCCGTGTCCAGGTAGAGGTCGAGTCCGGGGGAGGGTCGGGCCGTGGCCAGCAGCATGAGGGGGGCCTCGCTCAGGCGCAGCCGCAGGCGGCGCAGCACCGCGTGGCCGGCTTCGTCGAGCTGGTGGGCGTCGTCGAGCACCAGCACGGCCGACCCGTGGATACGGGCCAGCTCGAGAAAAAAGCGCGCCGCGCACTCGAAGACCTGATCCCCCGTGCCCTCCTCGGGTTGGGCCCCGAAGAAACTGGCGGCCGAGGGACCCAGGCGGGCCAAAAAGCCAGCTCGCTCACTGGCGAACTTGCGCAGCTCGCTTTCGATGGGCTGGCGCTGCACCGGCGGTAAGAGTGCCAGGCGGGCGAAGAAGGCCTCCACCCAGACCCGGATGGAGGCGAAGGGAACCTGCCCCTGCAGGCAGCGAGCTTCCAGCACCAGGGGACGCTGGCTCTGGGCCCGGCGCAAGAATTCCTGGGAGAGCAGGCTCTTGCCGCTACCGCCCTGGCCTTCGATCAGGGCCGACACGCCGCGCCCGCGCATGGTCTGCTCGAGAGCCCCGCTCAGCTCCTCGAGCTCGGCCTCGCGGCCCACCATGGCCTGGGCTTGATGGCGCAGCTCCTGGCCGGTCTCGCCCAGCCGCACGGGCTGCCCTTCGGCCAGGCGCTGGCTCAGCTTGGTCAGGGCCCGCAGGTCGGCCAGCAGGCTCTGGCCGGTCTGGTAGCGATCGCGCGGGTCCTTGGCCAGCAGCTTCTCGATGATCTGGGTCAGGGCCGGGCTGATCTTGGGATTGTAGTCGCGCACCAGGGGGATGGGGGCCGAGGCGTGCAGGCGGAGCAGCTCGGAGGTGCTCTCGGCCTGGTAGGGGGGGCGTCCGGTGGCGCAGTGGAACAGCACCGCCCCCAGCGCGTAGAGGTCGGTTCGCTGGTCGAGAGGGGCGTCGAGCATGCCGGTCTGCTCGGGAGCGGAGTACTGGTAGGTGCCCACGGCCGACTCGGCGCTCTGGCTGTGCACGAAGGTCGCGAAGCCGAAGTCGATCAGCCGGGCCGTCCCGGCTCTCGAGACGACCACGTTGGCGGGCTTGACGTCGCGATGGATCAGCCCGTGGCGGTGCACCTGATCCAGGCCCCCGGCCAGCATTTTGGCCACCTCCACCAGCTCGCCTTCCTCCAGCGGGCCGGCCTCGAGCTCGGCCTGCAGCGTGTAGCCGGGCACGAACTCGCGCACCAGGTAGGGGCGGCCGGCGGCCTCGCCCACCTCGATGATCTCGGGTAGCCCGGGATGGCGGATGCAGGCCAGGGTGGCGTAAAACAAGAGCGAGCGATCCTGGGGGTCGTTTTGCACCTTGACCGCGTAGGTCACATCCCCTCGCTTGCCCCGGTAGACCACCCCGCGCGCTCCGCGCCCTAGCTCGCCGTCGATTCGATAGCCCGGAATCTCGGGGACCTTCACGCAGTGCAGCGTTCGTCCTCACGCCGACGGATTCCCGGGGGACCACTGGTACGAGCAGCGGCCGGCCGGGCGTCCGATGAAGACGAGGATGGGGCTCACCCCCCCCGAGAGCTCGCGCAGCAATCGCATCCAGCCGGGGCTCTCCCTGCTGTCTTGTGCGATGGCAGGGATGGTTGTTTTTGGGTTTTTATGGTCATTATGTGCTCGTGAGTTGTGTCCGAGAAGTATCTCTTGTGACCATTGTGTAACAGGGTTCGAAGGGGCGATTTCTTTGTGATGGCAACGTTATTGACCCTGATCGAGGCCCTTTGAGCGTGCGAAAGTTGCCGAGAATTGTTTACCTGGAGTTTACGCTTGTTACAAGTCGGAAACATGGCTGCAACCATCGCCTCCTCCAGGGGACCTATCCTGAGACTCAAGATGGCAGTTCAAAGAAGCAGCAGCAGCTCGGTCTCGCGGTCGTCTCGGCCGGCCGCGACAACGGCCAAGAGGAGCACTCAGAGCAGCTCCAAGCGGAGCAGCTCAGGCGCAAGCGCCAGCCGAGGGACCAGTCGGACGTCCAACCCGTCCAAAGCCCGCTCCACCCAGCGTAACGAGAGCACCACCGCCGCCAGCACCAAAGCTCGCACCAGCGAGGTCAAGCCTGCCAGCCAGGTAGACAGCTTCAAGCCGAGCGCCGAGTTGCGCGAAGAGCAGGCGGCCGGGAAGACCCGGGCGGCCGAGGAAGCCGGCACCAGCGCGCTGCTGGCCGGATTGAATGCCAACTACGGTGCCCAGGCCGTGGGCTCGCCGCAGAGCAACGGCTCGGTGAGCTCGGTCAGCGCTCCGGGCAACGGCCAGGATACGGCCGCGCCAAGTCGGTCGGTGGCCTCCACCGGGGCCCAGGACCCGCGTGCCCAGGATGCCGGCAACCAGAATGGCGCGGCGGGCACTGGCGCCCAGAACGCTACCGGCACCAATGGCAATGGCGTGGCGGGCGACGGCACCCAGAACGCTGCCGGCGCCAGTGGAACCCAGAGCGGCCAGGCTCCCGGCGAGACCCGCCGCGAGGAGGCGGTGCGGGTCCAGGGTCAGGTCGAAGAAGGGGTCAAGAAGGGCCAGGAGGCCGGCACTCCTCCCAGCGAGACCGTCAAACAGCTGCAGCAACAGCTGGGCGACCCGCCCAAGCTCGACAACGTGCTGACCGTGCACGGCCTGTTTGCCGATGAGAGCTCCTTCAAGACCATGACCGACTACTGGACTTCCACCGGCGCCAACCAGATGGGCGGAACCATCAAGGGAGCTGACCTCTCCAAGCTGTCGATGGACGAGATCAAGGCCATCAAGGACCCGGCCGAGCTGGCCAAGAGGTTGGGCCTCAACCACCAGGGCAACATCTTCAACATGCAGTTTTCCGGCAACGCCGCCAACAGCGATGTCAACAAGGCCGAGCTGGCCAAAGCCGTGCAGGTGGTCAGCCAGCTGCGCGGCGGCGGCATGGTCGACCTGGTCAGCCACAGTAAGGGCGGGGTCGACTCGCGCAACCTGCTCGACAGCGGCCAGGGCGACAAAGTTCGCAGCTTGACCATGCTGGGCACTCCCAACAAGGGCTCGGGCGTGGCCGACCTGGCCCAGACCCTGCCTGGCCAGCTGGCCACCGACAACCTCTTCGCCACCGAGCGCACCAACAAGGACCGCGCCGCTCTGCCCGAGCTGGGCAAGGGCAGCAACTTCCTGCAGAGACTCAACCAGCGATTCCAGGATCAACTCTCCCGGCTTCCGGGCGGTGCCCTGGCCATCCAGGGCTCCACTCCCCTGGGCGGCGACGGCGTGGTCTCGCACGACTCGGCCACCGTTCCCGGGGCCATCAACAAGACGGCCTGGGGCAGCACCCACATCGAGACCCCCGGCTACAACCTGGGCATCACGGCCAGTCCCTCGGTCATCGGCGAGGTTTCCAAGTTCCTGTCTGGACAGCAGCTCACTCCCGGCCGGGACCTTTACGACAGCATCGGCGGCCGGGCGCTGCATACGGCCTCGGACACCCTCGACGCCGGGCTCAACCTGGCTGGCCGGGCCTATGACGGGGCCGCCCACTACGCTCAACAGGGCTGGGAAGGCGCCAAGTACTATGGAACCCAGGCGGTCCAGGGAGCCGGCAACGCTGCCCAGGCGGGTTGGGATGGCGCCAAGCACTACGGTAATCAGGCTTACGAGGGAGCCACCTACTACGGCCAGCAGGGTTGGGAAGGGGCCAAGCACTACAGCAACCAGGCTTACGAGGGCGCCGCCCACTACGGTAACCAGGCCTACGACGCGGTCACCACCACTGCCAGTGATACCTGGGATCGATTAACCGGATTGTTCCGCTAACCAGAGAGAACTCGACAGGTTCGGTGCCCGGCGGTCTTCCGCCGGTTCTTCTTTGTACGCCAGGCTGGCGGCTTCGAAGAAGACTGCGCAGAGCGCAGGTGAGGCAGAGCGCCAATCACCTCGCACCGGTAAGGGGGGGGAAATTGCCCCTCGTTTTCCCCTGGTCAGCTTCCATCAGCCCTTCCTATACTTGAAGCATTCAAGACTCGAGGGAGGGTGCTTTGAGTTACAAGAAATGCCCGAGCTGCGGCGGTATGAATCGCCAGGCAGATACCAGTTGCTACCAGTGCGAGGGGGACCTTGCCGTCATGGAGGCCGAAGCGACCAGTGCCGAGGTAGTGGTCGATTACGCGAAGAGCTCGGATGAGCGCAAGTCAGATTGGGCTCACGGGGTTCGTGCTGGACTGGTCGGCGGCGTGGTGCTGGGCTTGATCCGAGGCGTGCTCGGGATCTCCTTCACGAATAGTTTTGCCCGGGCCATTCTGGGCGCCCTGTTCGGGGTGAAGCTCCTGTTCCTGTGGATCATGATCGAGTGCATCATCTACTGCACCGTACTGGGCGTGATCCTGGGCTTCATGGACGAGCTCTGCTACCAGCAGGACGCCGCCCGGATAGGGGGCACCTACGGTGGCGCTCTGGGCATTCTCAGCCTGATAACCGGGATGGGCACTCTGCACGGCGTCGTCTTCGGGGCCATGTGGGGAGCTTTCGCAGGGATTATCATCTCTTACGTGGAGAAGAAGTGGTATCGCAAGCAATATGCCGAGTGGTAGTGGACCTTGCGGCTCTCGCTCGAGCTTTACGGCTGACGCGGCGCGCTGCGCACCAGCCTTTGCTCAGATGACGCCTGCGCTTCGCCTTCCCCAGCCGCCACCCGGTTGCGTCCGGAGCTCTTGGCCTGGTAGAGGGCCGCGTCGGCCCGGGCCAGCAAGTGGTCGAGCGTCTCGCCCTGCTGCAGGGTGGCCACGCCCAGGCTGAGGGTGACCCCCAGCGGCCCCTTCTCGTGCTCGAGCGGAGTGCGTTCGACCGCCTGGCGGACAGTCTCGGCCTGCCTGAGGGCCTGCTCGAGCCCTAGCTCGGGCAGAAGAATGCAGAACTCCTCGCCTCCGTAACGGGCCAGCAGCCCGGCCTCACCAACGCAGTCTTGCAGGGTCCAGGACACCAGCCGCAGCACCTCGTCGCCCACCGCGTGGCCGTAGGTGTCGTTGAAGCGCTTGAAGTGATCCACGTCCAGCATGATGGCCGATACCTCGTGCACCTGCTCCAGCGTCAGCTCGGCCAGCTCCCAGAAACGGCGACGGTTGTAGACCCCGGTCAGGTGGTCGGTGGTGGCCAGCCGGTCAATCTCCTGGAACATGCTGGCGTTGGCCAGGGCGATGCCGGCCTGGTTGCAGAACGTGAAGGCCACCTCGGCCTCGTAGTCGGTGAAGGCGTCCACTTTGGCGGCCGACAGGGTCAGCACCCCGATCACTCGTCCCTCGCTCAACAGCGGGGACGCGATCCAGCTGAAGGGAGCCGGGAAGGTCAGGTTGGGGAAGCCCGGCTCGCTCTGCACCGACGGCTCCAACACCGGGCGGGCGCTCACCACCGCCTGGGCCAGCCCGTCGGGGTCCACCTCGCTGCTGGTGCCCAGCCACTCGGGGAAGCCTCGCAGCATGACCGACTGCAGTTGCTGCTCGTGGACCAGCCACAGACTGGCTCGCACAAAGGGCACGATATGGGCCATGGTCTCGAGCAAGTTGTCGAGGATCACGCGCGTGTCCAGGGTGGACGAGAGAGCGCTGGTGAACTCGCTGAGCCGGTCCGCGAGCTCGCGACGGCTGCGCTCGGACTGCACCTCCACCTCCAGGCGCGCCGCTCGGGCCGTCTCCATGGCCACCGCGATGTGGCTGGAGAGAGCGTTGAGGATCTCGATGTCCTCGTCGGTAAACACGCCCCGAGCCAGCCGGTTGTCGAGGTAAACCACCCCTACGAACTGCTCGCGCAGGAACAGGGGAGCGCAGATGATGCTGCGCAGGTCGTGGGCCACCACGCTGACGGCTCCCAGGGCGGCGCCCTCCTCGGTGCCGGCGATCACCACCGGCTCGCGGCTGAAGTGCACCGTGTCCACCACCGTGCGGCTGTAGCCGGTGGGGGCGGACAGGGTTTCGCCGGTGCGGTCGCGACCGGTCACGAAGCCGATCCCCTCGTCGCCGAGCATGAACAGGTAGGCGCGCTCGGCGTTGAGGATCTTGATCAGCTCGTCGAGCACGGCTCGGGCCTGCTCATAGGGGCGCAGCACGCGGGCCGAGGCCAGGCTGAGGTTGAGCAGGGCCGAGAGCTGGCGCTCGAGGCGGGCGTGCGTGGCATCGCCCGTCTCGGAGCGGCGGCTGCCGGCCGACAGCGAGGCCGAGCCTCCCATGGAGCTGGAGCGACCCAGCGCGAATTCGCGGGCCGCCGCTCGGGCCCGCGAGGGCCAGTTCATCTCGACGGCCAGCTGGTAGGCGCGGGCCGCCTCGCGGTTGGCGGCGTCGAACTTCTGCATGGCGCTCAGAACGCGCGAGCGCCAGCGGCCCACCTCGAAGGTGACCCAGGGGGCGTCGTGCAGGGCGGCCAGGTCCTGGGCTCTGGAGAGGTGCTCGAGGGCCCGGTGGTGACGGCCGGCCAGGTGCTCGCGAGCCCCCAGAGCGGTCAGGTAGTGGGCCTTTATCACCACCCGGTTGGACGTCTTCTTGAGCTGCTTCATGGACTGGTCCAGGCGAGCATAGTCGTCCTCGCTGGCCTCGCCGCGCTGGCAGCGGTCCAGGTTGGCGTAGGCCCACAGCACGAAGAAGTGGCGCCGGTGCAGGGGAGTGAGCGCCGGGAGCATCTTGAGCTTCAAGAACTGCTCTCCGGTCTCCACCATGGGAGAGGTCAGCTCGCCCGTTTCGCGGTGCAGCATCAAGAGATGGCCCAGGTAGTTGGCCTCGAGCGAGCGGTCGGCCTGGCCGGTGGTGCACTTCTCTCTGAGCCGCTCCACGTATTCGAGCGCCTCCCCGGGACGGCCCAGCACGGCCAGACACGAGATGGCGTAGCATGAGAGGATGTCCAGGTCGCGCACGACCCCGGCCGGGCTCGAGGTCAGCTTGCAGCGCTCGATGCCCCGCTGCACCCAGGCCCAGGCGCGGTCCTGGTAGCCGCGCATCATGAGCACCCAGGCCAGGTCGGCCACCCCGATCAGGTAGACCCAGGCTTCGGTGAGGTGGCCCTGCTGGGTCAGCACCCGATCCAGGCCGTCCTCCACCTCGCCGCACTCGCCCGCGATGTGCAGGGCCACGTGGCGCATCACCTGCAGATGGCTGTTACTGACCGGATCGCCGAGCTGGTCGGCCAGCTTCTGGATGGTGGAGGCGCGCCGCTCGACGATCTTGCTCTTTCGCAGCATGCCGAAGAAGATCATCATGTTGGCGTAGCTGGTGATCATCTGCGGCGAGGGGCCGATGCGATGGCCCGAGAGGCAGGCGCGGGCCCCCATCTCGAGCATCTTGGGGTAGTGCATCTCGAAGTACTCGCCCTCGGAGTAGCTCTGGTAGAGCTCGGCCACGGTCTCCTCGCGCTCACGGTTGCCGGTGCCGGCCCGGCCGATGCGGGTGAAGTCGGCCAGCAGCCAGAGGCCGAAGTAGTAGGCGGCGGCCACCCCGTTCCAGAGGGGATGATCGAGCACCGGCTTGCCGATGGCAGCCAGGGCCTGGCGGCAGCCATCCCGGGCCTGGGCCCGGTCGAGCTTGGAGAGGCGGAGCTTGGAGACGCGGTGCAGATATTGGGCCCGACGCAGGGAGTCGGGCTTGCCTTCCAGCAGCCGGGTCAGCAGCTTGATCGCCTCCTCCACCCGGTTGGTGCGCTCGCAGGCCAGGCTGAGCGGCTCCATCCACTCGGTGCGCTTCTCAGCCGAGCGGCAGGCCTGGGTCAGGAACTGGTAGGCGTCCTCGAAGGCGAAGTCGCGCAGGGCCATCAGGCCGGCCGACAGGTTGGTCTCGTAGACCCGGCCCCCCTGGCCCAGTCCCAGCGCATAGTGGCGCGCCACCGCGTAGGCCAGCTCGGGCTGGATTTTGGCCAGCTTCTCGAGCCCCTGGGCCACGCGCCGGTGCAGCTCGCGGCGGGCCTCCTCCTGCAGCCCTCCCAGGAAGGCCTCGCGGATGCGGTCGTGCACGAACAGGTAGCTGCCGGGAGCGGCCTGCTCGACGATGCTGAACTGCACCGCCACCTCCAGGAGGTCTTGTACCTGGGCTTCGGGCTTCTCCACCACCGCGGAAAGGCCCGCCAGGCTGAAGCGGTTGCCGTAGACGGCGGCCAGGGTCATCAATGCTCGCACCTCGGGCGAAACCATGGCCGCCCGCTGCAGCACCAGCTCCAGCACGTCAGCCGGCAGCCTGAGGCTCTGGAGGCCCTGGTGGTCGACCCGCCACCCCTCCAGGCTGGGCAGCACCACCCCCGAGCTGAGCATGGCCCGCACATACTCGGCTGTGGCGAAAGGGTTGCCGTGGCTGCGCACGGCCACCTGGTGCACCAGCTCGGCGTCCACCGGACGCGAGCCCAGGTAGGAGTATACCAGCAGCTCGATTTCGGGGTTGCCCAGGGGCTCCAGGGCCAGACGCACGCTGGGGCGAGCCGAGCGGAGGTAGAGCTCGAGCCCCTGGCGGCTCTCGAGCGACGAGCGGGCCGTGGCCAGGAGCAGGATGGGCACCTCCTCCAGGGCGGTGCGCACGCGGCGCAGCACCTGGTGCCCACCCTCGTCGAGGTGGTGGGCGTCGTCGAGCAGCAGGATTAGGCAGCCGTGCATGCGCGCGAGCTGCAGGAAGAAGGCGGCGGCGGCATCCAGAAAGCGGTCGCCAGCCTCGGGCACGGCGCTCTGCTCCTGGCCCCGGGACAGGGCCGGGCTGAGCCGACCTAAAAGTGAGCCCCACTGCTCCAGAAACGAGGCCAGCTCGTCCTCCACGAACTTGCGCTGCACCGCCGGCAGGCCCGGCAGTTGCTGGAAGTAGCCTTCGGCCCAGGCCCGCATGGGGGCGTAGGGAGGCTGGCCCTGCTCGCAGCGCGCCTCCAGCACCAGAGGGCGGGCCGTGACCGCCTTGCGCAGGAACTCGCGGGCCAGAAAGCTCTTGCCGCTGCCTCCCTCGCCTTCGACGAGCACCGACTGGCCGTCCCCCCGCGAGGTGCGCTCGAGGGCCGAGAGCAGCTCCTCGAGCTCGGCCTCGCGGCCCACCATCTCGTGGAACTGGGAGGTCAGCTCCTGGGCGCTCTCGCCCAGAGCGATCTTGCCCTCGTCGGCATAGCGCTGGTTGAGCTTGTTGAGAGCCCGCAGGTCGGCCAGCAGGCTGTGCCCGGTCTGGTAGCGGTCGCGGGGATCCTTGGCCAGCAGCTTCTCGATGATCAGACCCAGAGCGGGGGAGAGCTCGGGGCGATGGTCCTCCAGGCGGGGCACGGGGGCGGCGGCGTGCATCTGGAGCAAGCTGGCGGTGCTCTCCGACTCGTAAGGAGGCCGCCCGGTGGCGCAGTGAAAGAGCACCGCGCCCAGGGCATAGAGGTCGGAGCGCTGGTCGATGGGGGCGTCGAGTACCCCGCTCTGCTCGGGAGCAGCGTAGAGATAGGTGCCCACGGCATCGTGCTTGGAGGCGTGGATGTTGGTGGCGAAGCCGAAGTCGATCAGCCGGGCTCCCCCCGAGCGGCTGAGCATGATGTTGGAAGGCTTGACGTCGCGGTGGATCAGCCCGTGCCGGTGCACCTGGTCGAGGGCCCCGGCGATGGTCTTGGCGATCTCGATCAGCTCGTTCTCTGGCAGTGGCCCGGTCTCGAGCTCGGCCGCCAGGCTGTAACCGGGCACATACTCGCGCACCAGGTAGGGCCGCCCGCCCGCCTCGCCCACCTCGACCACCTCGGGCAGCCCGGGATGGCGCATGCAGGCCAGGATGGCGCCGCACGAGAGGAGCGAGCGATCATCGCCATCCAGCTCGACTTTGATGGCATAGCTCACCCCGCCGCGTTGGGCCCGGTAGACCACGCCACGAGCTCCCCGGCCTAGCTCGGCCTGGATGCGATAGCCCGGAATCTCGGGTACGTCCAAGGTAGAACAGAGCTTCTGGAGGGCGCGGGAAGAGTCCTGGAGCCGGCCTCAATCCAGGGCCCAGCGCAAAGGCACCTGATAGCGGCGCAGCATCTCATCGGCGGTCACCAGCTCGAGGTTCTCAACCGCGGCCTGGGCGAGAAGCAGCCGATCGAACGGATCGTGGTGGTGGTCAGTGAGGTCGGAAACGGCGCAGGCGTGCAGATGGGTCACGGGCAGCGCCAGCAGGGAGTGAAGACGCATGCTATCCTCGACCAGTTGCAGGGGCCGGACCGGCAGGCTGAGCTTTCCCAGTCGAAACTTGATCGTGGTCTCCCAGGCGCTGACAGCGGACAGAAAGAGGGTTGCATTCGGGTCGGCCAGGGTGGCCCGCGTTCTGGCCCCAAGCCGCCGGTCGCCCAGGCAGGCCCAAAGCCAGACGTGGGTATCGAGAAGCATCCTCATTCCAGGAAATAGCGCATGATGTCCGCTGGCAGAGGGGCGTCAAAGTCGTCGGCGATCTCAATCTGTCCGGCGTACTGGCCCCACCGGCGGGGGGAGCGTTTCATCTCCACGGGAATGAGGCGAGCCACCGGCACATCCCCGCGTTTGATCAGCAGGGATTCTCCCGCCTCCACACGCTTGAGAAGCTTGGAAAGATGGGTCTTGGCTTCGTGCACGGTAACTTCTTCCATCCCTGGAGTGTAGCCTGTATCTGGATTGTTAGTCAATGGACTAACCCGGGGTGGCGTAGAATAGAGGGAGCTCTTAAGCCTTCGGGTCCGAGTAAGGTTCCAGGCCGACGGCGAGCTGACCGGGTGCATGTGCAGGCCTTTCCAGGGAAAACCTCACGGTCTCGTTGACTTGCGTGCGCTATCCTGACCCCATGCTTGAACCGGAAATCCGACCGTTTGCACGCTACCATGAAGGGGTGCAACCCGAGGAACCATGGCGTGCCCCGAACGTCTACTACGCCGAGGGCTACACCCCGCTCCACCTGGCCACGCTGGCCGACCGTCTGGAGGAGGTGCAGGTCTTGTTGGCTCAGGGGGCCCATCCCAATGCCGAGGTCCTGGCCCCGGGCGCCATCGGCTTCACCGCCCTGGACCTGGCCGTCTCGCGCCGGCTGACGCGGCTCATCCCGGTATTGGTGCAGGCCGGGGCGCGTCCAGGGGGGCGGGCCTGGACCTATCGCGAGAACCCGGCTAACCGCGAGCTGGTGGCCCTGCTGGACGAGGAGCTGCGGCGCAACCGGGCGGTGGAGGTGGCCGAGCAGCTGGCCCAGACCCCCTGGCGCATCCAGGAAGCGCGGCGGCTGCTCGACGAGGGCCAGCACGAGGAGGCCCAGGTGACGCTCGAGCCCCTGCGGGGCTGGGGCCCTGAGACCGACGAGTCGCTCCACCTTCGCATTCGATCGCTGGTGGCCACAAGCCAGCCCGCTCAGGCCATGGAGGAGGCCAGCGTCGTCTTCGCCTTCTACCGCGATCAAGGGCTCTATCGCCAGGCCCTGCTGGTGAGCCGAGAGATGCGCAAGATCGATCCTCAGTCGGCCCGTCCCTACGAGCTCGAGCTGCGCTTTCTGCTCGACCTGGGCTGCCCCGAGGAGGCCCGCCGTTGCCAGGAAGAGCTGCTCGAGCTGCACCGCCGGCGCGGCGATCGGAGCGAGGAGCGTGGCTGCGAGCGCCGTTATCAGCTTCTGCGGCGGGCCGCCAGCCTGGCCCCGCCCGAGCCGCGACCCCGCCCCAGCCTGGGAAGCGGGCCCGCCGTCTGGGAAGGTCCGAGCTGGTTCGAGTCGGACAGCCCGGGTCTCAATCTGCCTGCTCCCGCCGCCCCCTCCATGCAAGAGTGGCAACAACGCTTTCTGGGCGGCCGTCGCTACGACTGGGATTGGACCCCGGAACACCTGGGCAGCCTGACGGGACGCAAGGTCAGCACCGGCCAGGCCGCCCGCGACCGCTTCGAGCTGCTGCGCCGCAATCAATCCCTCAGCGTCTGGGAGGAATACGCTCCCGTGGTGCAGCGCATGCATGCCCCCGGTCTGCGAGAGCTGGAGGACCAGCAACTCTCCTGGGACGCCGCCATGCTCTATATCTTCCCGGACGATCAGAGCTGGAGCCTGGTGCTCACGCGTCGCTGGGAGGTCTACCTGATCGAGCTGGAGGGGGAGTAGCCGGCTCGAGGCCAAATCAGCCTCCCATGAGCCTGGAGAACCTGCTCGAGGAGTTGCGCGGGGCTGGCACGGTCGATTCCAGCGGCTCGTTCTCGCTCGACCTGCGCCACGGCCTCGAGAAGCTGCGACGCCACCAACTGCTCGACAAGAACCGCTACGGTTTGCTCTTGATGGCTGCCGCCACCCGGCGCGGGGCGGGCGCGGTGGAGGTCGTCAACGACGCGGACGACTTCATCTTCAGCTGGCTGGGCGAGCCGCTCAGCCGGGCCGAGCTGGAGGATCTGTTCCGATTGGACGGTGCGATGCTCCCTCTGGGCCTGGCCCTGCTCAGCGCTCAGGCGCTCAAACCGCGCTTCATTCAGGTCGATTCGGGCGAGAGTCGGCTCGAGATCCGCCGTGGGGCCCTGCGCCTCCTCGCCTGCCCGGCCTTCCCCGGGCTACGCCTGCAGGTACGCGAGGGCTACGGCTGGCGGGCGCTGTTCAAGTACCTGGGGGAGTGGCTCCAGCTGCCCCCTGAGAGCCGGCTGATCGCCCGTCACTGCGCCGGTCTGGGCACTGCCATCAGCATCAACGGGCGAGCCCTGGATCGCACCTTCCAGCTCGGACCCTGCGCTCTGGTGATCAAGCTGGTGGGCCAGGCCGATCGTCGCACCCTGGACGCGGTGGCCACCGCCTCGCCCCTGACCGAGCGGCGTGACCCGGTGCAGGGCTTGCTCGAGCAGCGCTGGGAGGATCAGACTCCGTTGTTGGAGCGCCCGCTCACGGGCGACTACCACGCCATCGCGGCCGTGGGCCCGGCTGTCCAGAACCGGGGCCTGACCATCGTGGCCCAGGGCATTCGCTTCCCCCAGCCGGACGCGGCCAGCCCGGATCCGTTCCTCAGCCTGACCCTGGTGCGCCCCAGCCAGCGCATCGACCTCTCCTACACCCGGGTGGTCCAGGACGAGGCCCTGACGAGTGCCCTCGAGACCGTCCAGGCCCTGCTCGACGAGGCCCTGACCGACCACCTGAGCCAGCTGCCCGACGAGTTACTCGTCGCCCTGGCGGCGCGATTCCGGCGGCGAGTGAACAAGACCGCCTGGACCAGAGTACAGGCTCGACGCCTTCAGGGCGCGAGCGACGAGCAACTGGGCAGGCTGCTGCGCGAATGCGCTCCGGCCTGGCTCGAGCCGACCAACCAGGAGTGGGGACCGGCCCTGCAGCAGATCCTGGGGCGCCTCAATGCCATCAGGCGGGAGGGCCCCCTGTCGTTGGCGGCGCTGCGAGCCCTCCTGCGCAACCTGGAGGCGCTCCACGAGCTGCTGCCCGGACCGGCCGTGGCCGAGGAGCGAGCCCTGCTGCATGCCGCCGCTGGCGATCTCGTCGAAGCTCGCGCCCTGCTCAACCCGCGCGACCACCGCAGCGCCCTGCTTGATCTCTTGCTCGACTGGAAAGACCCCGCTCTGAGCGACACGCCGCTGGCCCGCGGTCTGCTGGCCCTGAAGCAAGACCATTTTGTCGAAGCGCGCGGCGAGCTGGCCCGCTCGGGCGACGAGCGCCCTGTCGTGCTGGACCTGCGGGCCCGGCTGGAGGCCAGGGCGGGCGAGTGGGATGTGGCCCACCGGCTGACCATGCAGGCCGCCGAGCAGAGCGTCGGGCTGGCCCGCTCGGTGCGGCTGTACTTCGCCCTGGCGCTGCTCAAGCGGCGCTTCGAGCATGCCCTGCCCGAGCCGGGCAACTTCGTCGAAGACGTGGACCACGACCTCAAAGAGCGAGGGCTGTGCCTCTGGTCGAGCGCCGACTCCTCGACCATCGCTTACTGCCAGAGCGCCCTGACCCGTCAGGGGGACAGCGATGCCATCAGCGCCTCCCGGGCCCAGCTTGGGGCGGCTCACCCCTTCACCCGGGCGCTGGCCTGGACGGTGGCCGACCGTCGCCTGCAGCTGGGCTTGCAAGGTTTTGACCTGGTGGTGCCCTGCGAGCTGCTCGCCTTCTGGGGCCCGGAGGGCTTCCAGGAGTAGCGCGCGAACCTCTCCACGCCGCTATGCCCGCCACCATCCCCGTCCCGCCCGACCTGCTGCTGCCCACCCTGGTCGATCTGGTCCAGATCCCTTCGGTCAATCCGGGTTTTACCGGGGGCACCGGCGAGGCCGAGCTGGCCGTCTACTGCGCCACCTGCCTGCGCGAGGCGGGCCTGGACGTGGAGGTGCAGGAGGTGGCCCCCGGTCGCACCAACGTGGTTGGGGTTCTGCGGGGGCGGGGAGACGGCCCTTCGCTGATGCTGCTGGGGCACCTGGATACCGAGGCTCCCGCCGAGATGCGCCAGCCGTTCGTGGCCCGACGCCAGAAGGGGAAGTTGCTCGGACTGGGCAGCGCCGACATGAAGGCGGGTATCTCCACCATGCTCTGGTCGGCCATGATCCTGGCCGAAACCGGTCTCAAGCTGGGCGGCGACCTGCTGGTGGCCCTGGTGGTGGATCAGAAGGTCGGCTCGCTGGGCACCCGGGCCCTGCTCGAGCGCTATCGGCCCCAGGCGGCCCTGGTGTGCGAGTGCACCGGGCTCTCGGTGGGCTGGCTGCACGCCGGCTCGGCCGTGCTCGAGATCGACACTCAGCGTTCGCGCGGCTCCAACCCGGTGACCCAGATGGCCCGGGTGGTGCTCGGCCTGGACGAGCTGGATCGCCGGCTGGCCTCCCAGCCCGCCCCCGAGGGGCTGGGTCCGCCTTCGTTTCGGCCTACGGCCATCTTCTCGGCCGCCGAGTGGGGCGCCCAGCCGCGCCAGTGCCGCCTGCGGGCCGAGCGGCGGCTCTTGCCAGGCGAAGCCGAGAGCCAGGCCGAGGCCGAGCTGACCTCGCTGCTCAGAGGCCTGGCCGGTGCCGACCCCAGCTTTCGCGCCAAGCTGGCCCCCAGCCAGACGGCCAGCCGGCCGGCCTACCACCATCCCCCCGCCAGCCCGCTGCTGGCCGTGCTCGAGCAGGCGGTGGCCCGGACCACCGACTTGCCCCCGCGCCGCACCGCCTATCCCGGCTGGACCGACGCCGCCCTGTTGCAGGCGGCCGGTGTTCCGGCTCTGGTTTTCGGACCTGCTGGCGAGGTGGCCGACGAGGAGTGGGTGCTGGAGGACTCCCTGGGCCTGGCGGCCGAGGTGCTGGTGGAAGTGGCGATCAGCTGGTGTCGCGCCAGCTGACTGCTCTGCTGGCGGCGTTCATTTTTTGGATACACCCTGGCAACCAGACGGACACGATCCGGCCACATCCGGTTAACCCGTCGGCCTTACGATCTCCTCAGAGGATCGCTTCCTGGCCGAGTAGTCCGGCCTCATTCTGGCGGTCTCAGAGGTACTTCGCATGCATTCCCTGGATCACGAGCTCAGGTCGTACTTTGCCCATGGGAGCTTTCGCCCCCACCAGAGAGAGGTGGTCGAGGCCGTGCTGGCCGGCCGCTCGGTGCTGGCCGTGCTGCCGACGGGCTCGGGCAAGTCTCTTTGCTACCAACTTCCCGGTCTCATCTCGGAGGGGCCTACGGTGGTGGTCAGTCCCCTGCTGGCCCTGATCCAGGATCAGGTGGAAGCCCTGCGTCGGATGGGCGTGGCCGAGGTCCACTCGCTCACCAACTTGCAGTCGCCCGAGGAGAACCAGGCCGCACTGGAGGCTATCGCGGCCGGCCGGGCCCGCTTCGTGTTCGCCGCCCCCGAGCGCTTCACGATGCCCGGTCTGATGCAGGCTCTGGCCAGCGGCCGCGTGCCTCTGCTGGCAGTCGACGAGGCGCACCTGATCTGCGAGTGGGGCCACGACTTTCGGCCGGACTACCTGCGCCTCAAGTCGGTTCTTTCTGAGCTGAAGCCTCGCTCAGTGCTGGCCCTCACGGCCACCGCCACTCCGCGGGTGCAGCGCGGCATCCTTCACGCGCTGGGGCTGCCCGCGGCCGACATGGTGGTGGGGGAGGTGGATCGACCCAATCTGTCCATGGCCGTGCAGTCTTGTCCGGCCGCCCGCCGCACGCAGGAGCTGGGCAAGCTCCTGGCCGCGCCCGAGGCTCTCCCGGCGCTGGTCTACGTGGCTCGCAAGCGGGATGCCCAGAAGCTGGCCGAGTGGCTCAGCGAGCGCGGGATACCGGCCCTGGCCTACCACGCCGGCCTCTACCCTGAAGTGCGTCGCTCGGCCCAGCAGGCCTTCTTGAGCGGGCGCATTCCCGTGCTGGTGGCCACCATGGCCTTCGGGATGGGTGTGGACAAGCCGGACATTCGTACGGTGGCCCACTTTCAGGCTCCGGGCTCGCTGGAGGCCTACTTTCAGGAGGCCGGCCGGGCCGGCCGAGACGGCCGGCCAGCACGCTCCGTGGTGCTGCACGACCCGCTGGACCGAGACATCTTGAACTTTTACCACGAGAGACGCTTCCCCACGCTCGAGGAGATCGATCAGGTGCGCACGGCGCTGGGCCGGCGGGTACCCTTTGCGGCTCGCAACGAGTTCCCCACCTGGACGGATAGTCGCTGGAACCTGGCTCTGGGGGCTCTGATCGGCTACGACGGCCCGCGCAACCTGCGCCACCAGCCGGCTACCACCGTCGCCGGCTGGCTGAAGATCCTGGCGCTCAAGAAGGCCGACCGCGAGCGACTCGACGCCATGCTCGCCTTTCTCGAAGTGGCCACCTGTCGTCGTCAGCGGTTGCTGGATTACTTTGGGCAGCCCCCGGCCGATTTCTGCGGCAACTGCGATCACTGCCTGCGGGCCCGCCCGGTGGCTCCGGGGGTGCGCCTGCGGAGGAAGCCGGGCGGCGGCCTCGAATGGCGCGAAGAACTTTCAAGCCCCGCCTGAGGAGGTCGTTTTGCGCAAGTATTTCGTGGTCATGTTGGTCGCATTGGCTTTGCTTTCGTCGGCCTGCAGCGACCCCGGCAACCCGTTCTTCAACGTCCAGGTCCTGAACGTGGCCCCCACCGTGGCCACCATCGCCCGGGGGCAGACGCTGCAGCTTGCCGCCACCGGGAATATCTTTCAAGACGGCACCGAGGTTGTGACCAATTCGGCCGAATGGCTCTCGAGCAACATCAACGTGGCCACCGTCTCCAACACCGGTCTGGTGACAGGGGTGGGGCCGGGCCTTGTCACCATCACGGCCCGCCTCAACGGCCGCGAGGCTTTCTGCGACGTGACCGTGGTGAGCGCGGTGACCGCTCTGGCCGTCACCCCCAACGGCAGCTTCCTGCGGGTGGGCACCACCGAAGCGTTGGCCGCCACCGGTACCTTTGACGACGGGGCAGTGCTCGACATTTCTGGCCAGGTCAGTTGGTCCACCGCCGATGCCACTGTGGCCACCGTCAACGACGTGGGAGCGGTGACCGGTGTGGGTGTGGGGCAGACGACCATCACTGCCGTGGCCGAGAACGGAACCACCGCCCAGGCCATCGTGAATGTCTTCGATGTGACCATCTTCTCGGCGGGCGGGGCCAACGCGGCTGCCATCCAGCCTACCGTGGACGCGTTCCGGGCTGCCCTGGGAGGGCTCAACCCTAATGTGGCCACTTCCTTCCCGGCCGGTCGGCGCGAGATCAACTGGGACGGTGTTCCAGCCGCCCAGACGAACACCAACACGTTCCCGGCCAACTTCTTTAACCTGAACAGCCCCCGCGGGGTGGTCTTCGCCACCAACGGCTCGGGTTTCCGGGTCAGCGACAATGCCTACGGGGACGTGAACGCCACTTACCCCACCCAGTTCCAGGCCTTTTCGCCCGTGAAGCTTTTCGCCACCCTGGGAGCCAACCGGTTTGACACCGAGTTCTTCCTGCCCGGCACCACCACGCCGGCTGTCTCCTCAGCCTTCGGGGCGGTGTTCTGCGACCCCGACCGCAACACCAGTTCTCTGGTCTTCGTCTTGCCCGATGGCTCCACGTTCACGCCGACGGTGAGCCCGCTGCCTGGCTCGCGAGGGCTGGCCTTCCTGGGCGTTCAGTTCCAGGGCGCGAGTTGCCGCGAGGTGACCCTGGTCACCGGCGAGGCGCCGCTCTCGGGTGCCAACAACGACGTGACTAACGGGGGGGTGAACGACATGGTGGTGGTGGACGACTTTATCTACGCCGAGCCCCAGCCGGCTCCGTAGGCCGTTCGACGCAATGCAAAGAGCACCGGCTCCTGGGCCGGTGCTCTTTCGTTAACAGGGGGCAGGAAATCTCCTCTTGATCCGGTAGATTCGGCCCACATGGAGAAGGAGCTACGATGATGACAAGACACATTCTGGCGATACTGGTTGTCTGCCTGGCCCTAGTAGCAGGCTGCACTGTGACCACCTCGACGAGCTCAGGTGGCCTTACGGTCAACGATTTCAAGTTTGGCGAGGGAGCCGAGGGCCCCGCGCGTTCGGACCCCAAATTCAAAGAGGGCGAGAAAGTCTTCACCCTTTTCGAAGTGAAGGGCTTCAAGCAGGGTGATGACAAGAAGGTCGTCATCTCCGAGGCACTTACTGTGACCGGCCCCGATGGCAAAGAGGTGATCAACGCCCCGGACATCTCCCTCATCGACAAGTCCTACGAGGAGTCGGTGGACGTCGTTAAGGGACACAATGAGCTGACCCTTCCCGACGGATTACCCTCCGGCAAGTATGAAGTGAAGATGAAGCTCACGGATAAGAATGGCGGGGGAGTCACCAACCACAACAGCTCGTTCACCTGGGAAGGCTCCGGTCAGGCCTCCTCCGGTCAGAGCAAGCCCGACCAGTCTGCTTCTGGCGCTCTCAAGGTGGCCAACTTCACCTTCGCCGAGTCGCCTGAGGGCCCGGCCCGTGAAGACAAGAAGTTCATGGTGGGTGAAGAGGTCTTCCTAGTATTTGACGTTCAGGGCTTCAAGCAGGGTGACGATAAAACCGTGTGGGTACAGGAAGACCTGCTCGTGACCGATCCCGAGGGCAAGGTGGTGCTCGAGAAAGAGAACCTGCTCGACCTGAAGGGCGAGGCCGACGAGGGAGCCGACAACGTGAATGCCAACAACAAGATCACCCTGGAAGAGTCCGACCTCACGGGGACTTACAAGGTGAATCTGACCATCCGCGACAAAGTGGGGGAGCAGAAGACCACCTTCCAGGAGGAGTTCGAAATCGTTCCGGCCGAGTGAGCGGTCTCACGATGAACAAATGCCCCGTCACGACGGGGCATTTCTTGTTTCTTTCACCCGGCCGCGCCTCAGCGGCCAGTGCTGCCGAGACCCCCGCGGCCGGTCTCTTCCACCGCGCCCTCTTCCAGGGCAACGTTCCAGATACGGCTGACCTTCATCTGGGCGATGCGGTCGCCGGCCTGCACGATGTAAGGCCGGCCGGACAGGTTGTGTACCAGCACCCGCACTGTCTTACGGTAGAGGTGGTCGATGGTGCCGGGGTGGATCACGATACCCTTGCTGGCCAGACCGCTGCGGCCACGCACCTGGGCCTCCCAGCCCGGCTCGAGCTGGATGGCGATGCCCGTGTCCAGGGTGCGGGTCTCGTCGGGCTCGATCCGTCCTCCCTCGACGGCGATCAGGTCGTAACAGGCGTCGGTATCGTGGGCTTTGCGAGGGATCTGGGCTCTGGGATGGCGTTTCTCGACGATCACACGGGTATCTACTTCCACGGTCAGCATAGTCGCCTCCTGAGAAAAATTCACCCCCTCCTTCCGCTCGAACGCATCGAAGCTCCTCTCGAACAAAACAGGGTTTTGCCCGCCCGGACGGAAGCGCCCGGCCAGCAAAGTAGGAGGTGCCACAGCCTATGAAACCCGTCATCATCGTAACCGGAGCTTCCCGAGGCCTGGGAGCGGCCGTGGCCGAGTGGCTTGGCCAGGCGGGTGCAATCGTGGCCCTGATGGCCCGCAATCAGGCCGATCTCGAGCAGGTAGCCCGCCGGGTGGAAGCGCGCGGGGGCACGGCCCTGGTCTACCCCGTTGACCTGTCCAACCCCGAGGCCGGGGCGCTGGCGCTGACCTCGGTGATCGACCGGTGCGGGCGCCTGGACGCTCTGGTGAACAATGCCGGCACCATCCACCCCATCGGCAAGCTGGCCGATGTCGACCCGGCTCACTGGCATCAGGCCGTGCAGCTCAACCTGGTGTCTCCCATCCGGTTGATGCAGGCGGCTCTGCCGGCTCTGCGCCAGAGCCGGGGGCGCATCGTCAACATCAGCACGGGGGCGGCCAGCCGCCCGGTGCCGAGCTGGAACGCTTACTGCGCCACCAAGGCCGGACTTCTGCTGTTGACCGCCACGGTTGCCGCCGAAGAGCCCGAGGTGGTCTGCCTGTCGCTGCGTCCGGGGGTGGTGGACACCGACATGCAGGGCCAAATCCGTGAGCATCGCCACAAGATGCCCACCGAGCTGGCCGACTACTTCCACGGCCTCAAGGAGAAGGGCGAGCTGGAGCCACCCGAGGTGCCCGCCCAGGTGGCTGCCTGGCTGGCGCTGGAGGGACATCCCGAGCTGAGTGGACAGCTGGTGGATTATCAGGACGCCAAGCTGCGCCAGGCTGCTGCCGGGCGCCTGGGTGCCTCGCTCTCTCAGGTCCCGGCCTGAGCCTTCCGCGGGCGCAGTCGCGTGCCCCCGATGACCACCCACTCGGGGCCGACCCGGACCCCCGGGCTCTCGTCGCTCCGGTGCTCACGGGCGGCCTGCAGTTGTTCCTGGGCGGTCAGGCCCCGGAAGGCGGCCAGGCTGGAGTCCTGGCTGCCGGCATAAACGATGCCATCTCGTCCCACGGCCAGGTTGGACATGATGCTGGCCCCGTTGTACCGGGGAGTGGGCGCCACCCAGCGCAGGCCGCCTTCGGCTCCGAAGACCAGCACCTGGCGGTCCCATCCGCGCACCACCACGGTTTGCTGGTCCCCCGAGATCAGGGGCGTGGTGGCCAGGCCCACCGGGCCCTCGGCACGCCATTTCTCACTGCCATCCGGGTTGAGGGCCTGCAGCTTCTTGTCGTGGCCGGGCACGAAGATGGTGCCGTCGCTGGCCACCGTGGGGCCGCAGTCGCGGGGGATGTTGGCCGGCACCTGCCAGCGCAACTGGCCGCTGGCGGGGTCGACGGCTTTGAGGTCTTTCCAATCTGAGACCAGGATCAGGCCGTCTGCGTTGCGGGCCAGCGGTCCACAGCCCTGGGTATCGAGCTTCCAGAGCTCTTTGCCGTCCCCGTCCAGGGAGTAGACCGTGCCCCGGTTGTCGCGCAGGAAGATCGCTCCCTCGGGGGTGACCAGAGCCGGCTGCTGGATGCCACCTTTGGTCTTGAAGCTCCAGGTTGGCTCGCCCTGCGGCGTGAAAGCCACCAACTCGCCGGCCAGGCTGCCGGCCAGCAGGCTCCCTGACGGGGTCAGCACCGGGGTGCTCACGCCCCCGTAGCCCAGCCGCTGCTCCCACAGAAGGTTACCGTTTTTGCCCAGAGCCATCAACTGGCTCTCCTGGGTGGCCACGTAGACGGTCTCTTCGTCGGCAGACAACACCGGAGCTTGAGTTACCAGGCCGGCGGGAAGCTTCCAGCGCAGCTCACCCTGCGGGTCGAGGGCCAGCAACTCGCCGCGACCACCGCCCACGTAGAGGTCGCCCTGCGAGCTGACGGTCGGCTCGTAAACCCAGCCCCCCTCGAACTCCTTGCGCCAGAGCATCCGCGAAGCACGCTGATCATACTGGCTGACGAAGCGTGCGGCCGTTTCCAGGCTATTCATGCGAGGCGATTGTAGGCCTTCCTCCGGGTCAGGTGATGAACGGATTGTTGCCTCCGGTTCTCGCAGCCTCTTTAATTGGCTAGGAACGACTCGTCAGGATCGCCTGTTCAGGGCAGCGGAGCCGGTCCAGGGCCCGTCGGGCCACCTTTCTCATCAGTTCCGGCGGCATCACCTTACGCACCCGGTACCGCCGCTTGCCAAGCAGGGTCATCCGGAATCGAACCATCCGTTCTTCGCGAACGGCTCGAAGGAAGGAACGCGCCTCCTCGCCCCACAGCTCGCCAAACTGTTCCCAGTAGTTGAAATCGGGTTGCTTGACTCTGGCCCCTCGAAATCGTGGAGGGAGGGTGCAGGCTGGCCCGTCGTTGCGAGCGATGGCCCGAAGCAAGACCTCCAGGCCTGTCAGGGCAGCGCCCTGCTCGAGCCAGGTGGCTGCCTCGTGGTAGTGCCTCCTGCAGTCGCGATCAGGGAGCCTGCGGAACTCCTGGCGGGCTCCCTCGAACCGACCAGCCCGGTGCAGAGCCGCTCCCAGGGCCTCGCGAGCAGCCGGTTCGGGACAGAGCCGAGTGCGCTCCCCGAGCACCTGGCAGGCCTCCTCCAAACGACCCTGTCTCTCCAGAACCGTTGCCAATCCTTCCAGGTCGAGCAAATAGGGTTGCGCCTCGGGCTCTCCGGGATGAAAGAGCCGCCTGTTCGTTGCCAGGCTGTGCCGGTCGAGTCGAGCTGCCTCACGGTAAGCCTTCTCGGCCCCTTTCCAGCGCCGATGACGCGACAGCAGATCCCCTTCAAGCCTCCAAAGCCCCCCATCCCAGGGCCTGAGTTTCTGAGCCCGACGAAGCCGTCGGCGAGCTGCCTTCGGGTCTTCCGTCTCCAGGGCGTCTGCATCAGCCAGCTCGCGCTCAACGCTTTCTGATTCTCGCGGGGCGAGCTTGCCAAGCCATCCCGCCAGCTCGTCGAGATCCCGTCCCGCCAGTCGCAAGCTCTCCGGGTCGGACTGAAGCAAGAGCCGCCGCAGCCGTCCCACCGCCCGCCGGAGGACCTGGGCGCCCTCGTCGGCCGGGTCGAGGGTCTGCTCGCATCCCTTTTCATTACGTGCTTCCCCTCGACGCGACGAACGCGGAGGCCGCTCCTCCCCCCGAGTTGCCTTGTCGACCATCTCCACCAGTTTGCCCCTCAGGCTATCCCAGTCCACCTTCAACTGAGGGAATCGCTGTTCGAGGTCCTCCTGAAGGGCTCGCCACCCCGCCCGAGTCAGCGCCATTTGAAGTCCACTGATCCCCTCGAATCGTTGCAGGGTCAGCTGGCGCACGCGACCCCCGCCTTCCCGATAAGAGTGCAGCAACAGGAACTTGCGACCGGTCATCCTCAGAAACATGCTCTGGTTGTCTGTAGTGGAAAATGTTCTTTTTGCACTACAAGATCTTCGAGGGTGATGATGAGTAACCCTCTCTGCCAAGCTTGAGCTGACCGCCACTGATATCCACCCGGGTTTCCTCGCTCCAAGAGTTACCGGACAGGAGAGGGGAGATTGGCAAGCCACCTTCGGCGCAGTTCTGCACGCGGATCAGGATGCGTGGGAAGGCGGGCAGAAAAGTAGGGCAAGAAATTCCTGGGTCAGCCCGGTTCCGGTCGATGTCTTAGCCTGGCACGAGGCCGAAGTGGTGCAGTCGGGCCACGCAGGCACTGAAGTGCTGCTCGGTGCCCGGCTCGAGTTGGATCCAGGTGTGAGCCATCACCTGCTCCTGGTCGCCCCGTACCGCCCGCACCCGACGGGGCTGGGCGAAGAGCTCGCGCAGGCGGGCCAGGAGATCGCGGTCGGGGCATTCGATGGTCACGGTCTGGCCGTCAAAGTGAATCTGGCCCACCGGGAACTCGCCCGCCTTGCGTCCCTCGTTGCTTGACCGCAGGGGGTAGAGAACCATCTACTTGTTGATCCGGCGCAGCAGGTAATCGACATAGTCGTAGATCGAGCGGTCGAAGTCATACAGGTCGTCGCGCGACCAGAGCGGCTCCAGGCTGTCGTTCTCGCCCAGATACGACTCCACCGCCTGAGCGAAGTAGTGCACCGGGGACGCTCCCGCCAGGTCGTCGGCGAAGCGGTGTCCGGCCAGGCTCTGGCGGCAGCTCTCGTAGCTGGCCACCACGGCGGCCGACTTCAGGCTGGCATAGCCTTCGCCCCCCCCGAGCACGTGGTCGAAGGCGTGGGCAAAGTAGTAGAGCACCGGGTGGAAGCCGCGCGGAACCCGGGCCACGCAGGAGTCTTCGACCACCATGGTGCGCTTTTCAGGGATGTAGACCGCGCCCTCGACCTCGTCCTCGCCCAGGAGGTTCGCCACCAGAGGGTGGGCCTGCAGCCGGTTGCCGGGAGGCAACAGGTAGACCTGCACTTTCTCGCGCAGGGCCATGCGCAACACTCCGGCCCCGAAGCGTGACAGCAGGTGGGCCAGACGGCGATAGGCGGGCCGGGCGCTGTCGCCCGAGATCAGGCGGGCCGTCAGGTCAGCCAGGCCGGGTGGCAGGTCGGGCAGGGGCAGGTCGTCCGGCTCCAGCACCAGCTCGGCGGTATCGGCCTTCTCATCCGAGCGCAGGAAGCCCGAGCCCTGGTCGAGCAGCGAAGTGAAGCCCGAGGCGGGAGACTCCACCTTCTCCTCAGCCGGGGCCTCGATCGGCTCGGGCGTCTCCAGGGTATCGGTGGCCTGGAGGGCGGCCTCGGAACGGTCGAGCACGTCCGGCTCGAGGACCACCGCAGGCGGGTCTTCGGCATCGGCATCGGGCTCTGGTTCTGACTCGGGATCTTCCTCTTCTGAGTCCGCTTCCTCTGCCGAGTCTGAATCGGAGTCTGAGTCGGGTTCCGGCTCCGGCTCCGAAGTGGACTCCTCGGGCTCGGGGGATAGCTCCTCCGTGCGAGCCTCAGGAGCGGCAGCTACCGGCCCATCGCCGGTCTGTCCCTCCTCCTCCCCTTCGCCTTCCTCTTCCTCGGTCTGCTCTTTGCGCTCCTCGGGCTCTTCCTCCCAGGCTCGCTTGAAGCGCTCCGCGGAATTGCTGCGTCCGAACATGTCGGGGTCCATGGACCCCATCAAGTCTTCCCCCATCGAGTTGAGGTCGGGGGAAAGCTCGGCCGAGTCCAGCTCGTTGGCACGCGAGCTCTTTTCTTTGAGCTCTTTCTTCTGAATGCGCAGCAAGTCGCTCGACTTCTGCGTATTCTCCGTCATCCGCTGCTGCGTGCTCTGGTAAATGAGCTGGTAAAGCGGGTCCACGCTGCAGTTTTCGACGCCCGGGCGGGCGAGCCTCTACTCGCGCGGGGGCGAGGCCTTGATGTCGTGGGACTGGAAAGGCTTGCTGTGGACCTCGAGCTTGCTGTCTTGATCGGACAGGGCTCCGGCGTGCGAATCGGGGCCCCGGGCGGTGGCGCTGGCTTCGGAATACTCGCGGGCCTCGGCTTCAGCCGACGGACGTCGGGAGGGGTTGGGCTGGACGCGCAGCTTCTGGCCCGGCTGGACCGCGTTGGGGTCCTTGAGCTGGTTCTCGCGGGCCACCTGATCGACCAGCTTCTGCTTGACGATCTCTTCGTCTGACCAGCCGGCTTGGCGCAGCGCCCCCCAGACGCTCTTGGCGTCCTTGCCCACCTCAAACTTCATGTGGCGATCCTGCTCGCTGGTGGCCTGGGCAGTGGAGCCAGTGGTGGCCTCGGCATGGGCGTCACCGGCCCGGGCCCGGGAGGTCGCTCGCGAGTCGTTGCGCGCCTCCGAGCGGCTTACTCCCTGCAGGTCGGCCTCCGCCTCGGCGGTGGCCCCGTTGTTGGCGTCCACGGTGGCTTCCGACTTGTTGCGTGCGCTGGCAAAGCCCATTGATTGCTCGAAGGCACCCGAGACGGCGTGGGAACCGTCTTTGGCTTTGGCCGCCGCGGTGGAGTTCCCGTCGGAGTAAGCTCCGGCTGTGGATTCTCCCTCTGCGTGGGCCGCCGACGAAGACTCCTTGCCCGAGGAGGCGCCCGCGGTGGAGCCGTCTTTAGCGTAAGCTACCGAAGAACTCTCGTGGATGTTCGGGTCGACGATGTCATTGTTGACCATCGCCTGGGCGGTCGACTTGTTCTTGGCCACGGCGGCGGCCACGTTCAGATCGTGGCGTTTCTCGCGCACGTCGGCCAGCACGCTATCGAGCGACTCGCCCCGCAGCAGGCGGTTGCGGATCTCGCCGATGTCCTCGGCGTCCCCGGCAAAGCTGGCCACCACCTCGTTGGCCCTGGCTTCGACTGCGGCATGGTAGCGCCCCTGGGCGTCGGTGGCGCTGCTGAAGTAGTAGGTGTTATTGCCGCGCCGGATGGACTCCCAGGCGTCGGCCATCTGGCCGTTGACCTGAGATGACGGGCTCTGGGCGTGGGCAAAGGAGATGTCGGCCTGGTCGGCGGTTGAGACTCCCTGGCCGGGCCGTACCCCGGCTACCCGGGAGGCGGCCGAGCCCAGGTTCTCGAGGCCGGAGACGTCGCCCATCGCATCGCGGGCCGAGATTCCGGTCAGGGCTTCCAGAGCGTTCACGTAGTAATCGGCCATGGACTGCCTCCCCTGGGTGTTGACTTGAGGAAAGTTTCGAGAGCCGGGAACAAGAGTCCCGCCGCTTGCGACTCTGGGAATATCTTCAAGCTCGTGGGAGGACTTCGTATGAACTGGTACCACCGTCGCATTCGCCGCGCCCTGTTCTTGCTGGCCGTGCTGGGTTGTGCCTGGCTGGGCGGCACAGTGCTGACCCCTCCGCCCCAGGCCACGGCCCAGAGCCCCTCGGTGCAGGCGGGAGTCCTTTAGCCACTCGCCGAATGTCCCGCCGATGTTGCGCTGGGCGATTATCGGGGTGGGCGCGCTGATCCTGGTCAGCGACGTCAGCCAGGATCTCAAGATGACGGGTACGCCGATCTGGCTGTTGATCGCCCAGATCGTGCGCAACGGCCTGCTCCTCGGCGGCCTGATCGGACTGGCCCTGAACCGGAAGTGGGGCTACTTGGTGCTGGGGTTGAGCGTGCTGCTCGGCCTGGTGCGCCGCTCGCTTTACCTGCAGGGCCTGACCACACCTGATACCTGGTTGGCGGTGCACTCCGGGGCCGACCTGGTCTTCCGGTTGCTGGCGCTGGCGGTGGTGGCCGACTATCTGCGGCGCTCGAAGTGATCTGGCGCCGACTCATCGTGGCGGGCAGCGTGCTCTTCCTCGTGCTGTCTTTTCCCGGCGACGCTCAGAACATCTGGGGAAGCCTGAACTCAGACGACAAACGGCTGGCCCTGGGCCTCAGTCTCAAGACTTTGATGGCGGTGCTGGCCATCGTGGGCCTCGAACTGGACAAGACCTTTGGTTATGCCTTTCTGCTGGGCATCAGCCTGCAGAGCCTCCTGATAGCGGTGGGACGCATACTGGGGGGCGATCCGGTGCTGGCCGGAATCGAGGTCGTCTTCCGACTGAACTGCCTGGCCTTCCTGGCCGTCTACCGAATGAGAATGGTGGGAGGGAGGTGAGGCATGTGTCCCGTCGTGGGTTTACCATTATCGAACTGATGATCGTGGTGTTTTGCCTGATGATGTTGGCGGCGATCCTGGTGCCTTGATTTATCGTCGCCCGTGCGCAGGGTCAGTTGACCTCCTGCAAGTCCAATCTGAAAAACGTGGCCACGGCCCTGGAGATGTACTCCTCCGACAACGAGGGGCGCTATCCGACGAGCCTCGGATACCTCACGCCCAACTACCTCAAAAGCATCCCCGAGTGCCTGGCGGCCGGGAAGAAGGATACCTACACCGCCTCCTATGAGGCAGGACCTACCAACTTCACCATTTTCTGCAAAGGGGAGAACCATACTCGGGTCGGCTATCCTCGCCTGACGGCCAACTTCCCCCAGTACACCGCCTGGTTCGGTCTCGTCGAGTCGGAGCAGTCTTTGCAGTCGTCTTTGAATGAGTTAAAAAGACAGCAACAATCTGGAGCGCCCTGACCCCTAAGCTGCCGGCATGCAGATCAACCCGGCCCTCGCGGGCAAGCTGACCCGAATCGACCAGGGCAACCTGGGCCCGGCCGTGCTGTCCGGCGACGGCAGCACGGTGGTCTACAACAAGTGGATCGACAACGAGCAGTGGGACGTCTTCCGGCACTGCGGCGATCGCGTCGAGCGTCTGACCGATGATCCGCGCCACGACATCTCCCCCTCGCTCAGCCGCGACGGCGAGGTGGTGGCCTGGAGCCACTATTCCGGCAAGGAGTGGGGCCAGGGCAGTTGGGACATCAAAAAGCACGTCCAGGGTCAGACCCTGGTGGTCGCCGATGGGCCGGCCCACGAGACCGATCCCCAGGTCTCGGCCGACGGGCGCACCATCGTCTGGACCAACGATGACAGCGGCAGCCCCTGGGGCTTTGACATCTTCCGCGAGCAGGAAGGCAAGATGGATCAGGTCACCTCGGGCGATGGGGTGAATACCGACCCATTGATCAGCGCCGACGGCAGCCGGGTCTTTTTTCGGCGCAAGGTTCGCTTCGATGGAGGCGACCTGTGGATGAAGGATGAGCACGGCACCATCAAGCCGTTGACCGACAATCCCGAGTCCGAGTTTGACCCGGCCATCAGCGCCAACGGCCGGGTGGTGGCCTTCTCGCAGGTTTCGCGCGAGTTCGATGATGACGTGTTCTGTTTCCACGACAAGGGCGGCAACGTCACTGTCCTGGCCGGCGAGAAGAAGGTGGATGAGAGCGAGCCGACCCTCTCCGCGGACGGCTCGGTGGCCGCCTGGACCCGACGCAGCAAGAAGCCCGGCGAGTCACGCGAGCCGCAGGTGATGCTCCTGGAGAACGGGCAGGCTACCCCTCTGACCGTGGAGGGCCCCAGTTTCTGGCCGAAGCTGAGCGAGGACGGACGGGTGCTGACCTTCGCCACCGTGGAGCAGAACCAGGTGGTGCTTTACAAGCTGGACCGAGACTCCTAATATTTAGGGGATGGCCCAACCCGAGGAGAACGAAAAGGACTCTGGCTTCCCCTCAGGCCCCTGGACCGGCTTCTACACCCAGCCGGGGGACCGCCAGTTTCACCGCCAGTCGCTCGACCTGACCTTTCGCCGCGGACGCATGATCGGCCGCGGACAAGACGACATCGGTGCCTTTCTCATCGGGGGCCACTATGACCTGGAGTCGCGCCGCGTCTGGTGGACCAAGAGTTACCCCGGATCACACAGCGTGTATTATTCCGGGGTGCAGCAGGGGCGCACCATCCAGGGAGACTGGAGCATCCCGCCTCGCTATCGGGGTGGTTTCTCCATCTGGCCAGGAGGCGACAGCGCCCTGGATGGTGAGTTCTTCCTGGAAGAGACGAACCCACTTCAAGTGCGTTTGCCTGCTCTGGTGGAGGACTAGCCGCCCCAGAGGCCAAAGGAAGAAGCTATGGAACTGAAAACACTCGATCTGGAGACCTTCGCTGAGCACCTGCGAGCCCGCGTGGCCCAGGGCCGGCCCACCAGCGCCGAGCCCGAGTGCGTGGAGACGCGGCTCGAGCAGCACGGCCAATCTTACCATCTCGGCTTCGTGCCGGAGGGCAAGCTTCTCATCGTGGCCAGGGCCCGTCCCCGCCACAAGCTGCTCGTGTGCGCCGAGAGCCATCTCACTCAGCATCTCGATCAGCTTGGTATCTCGGGCGAGATCAAACTCGGCCGACCCGAGTTCGACCAGCGCTACGTGATCAAGAACGCCACCGTTGAGGAGGCCCGGGCCACCCTCGATGACGAGTTCGTGGATACTCTGCGCGGTTTGGAGCCCTGGGTGGAGTTCGAGATGACCGCTCGCGAGTACCGACTGCTCAAGGTGGTCGACGCTGATTACAGCGCCGAGCGACTTAACAGCGACCTCAAGCGCATGGCCAAGCTGGTGGCGGTCAGCTGCCAGCCTCCCGAGGAAGAGGAATAGACTTCTCGGAAGGAGCGGGCGTGGTCTTGCTGCGAAGCGGTCCGAGTGAATGATCGCCAGAGGGAGATCGTCAAAGCCCTGATCCAGATGGCCTGGGCCGACCATCGCTGGGCTCCCGAGGAAGAGACCATGGTGGCCAACGTTCTGTTGCGCATGGGGTGCGAAAGCTCCGAGGTCGAGGAGCTGAAGGTCGACCTGAGGCAGCACCCCGACATGGCGCACCTGGAAGCTTACATTCCCGACCATGACAGCCGGCTCAACGCCATGCGCTTGTTGCTGGCCGTGGCCTTTGCTGACAACGCCCTGGCCAGTGAAGAGTACTCGTATATCCAGCGCACGGCGGCGAAGCTGTCGATCGACGACACGGAGCTCGACCAACTTCGCCAGGAGGCCCTTCGCATGCGCGCGGCCTGGGAATCTTGAAGGTTTTCGCGCTCGGTTTCCCGGTCGAGCTGCTCGAGCGTCTTCGCAACTATTTCTACGAACTCGACATCGAGCCGGTAGAGACGCTGGAGCTTCTCCAGAGCATCCCCAGTCTGCTCTTGCTCGAGCAATCCGCTCTGGGTGACGATCCTCTGGGCTCCATGGCCGAGCTGCGCAAGCTGGAGACCCCTCTGCACGCCGTCCCCATCATCTACTGCCTGCCGCCTGGCGACTACGATCAGGCTGGCATGGCTTCACGCCTCGTTCGCCGCCTGGGGGTCAAGCGGGTACTGGCCACCCCGGTCGACCTGCCCGAGCTGGCCCGCTCGGTGGCCGCCGAGCTGGGCATCCGCATGCGTCCCCAGCCCCCTCGTGCGGCGGCGGCCCGCAGCCAGACCCTGAGCGCGCTGGCTGGCCTGTGGCTCAAGTTCCGTGCCTCGAACCTGGCCCGGGTACACTCGCTGGAGATGGCCGCCGAGGTCTTGCAGCACGGCGATCTCGAATCCAACGCGCGCCGGCAGGTGGAGCGCGAGATGCACAAGCTGGTGGGCTCGGCCGGAACATTCGGTTTCCAGGAGGCCTCGCTGCTGGCTCGCGAGGCCGAGTCGTTGCTGGCCCACTCCACGGTCCTGTCCGGTGAGCAGCGGGTGCGCCTGGTGGAGCTGGCCCAGCGGATTCGGGCTCAGCTGGAGGGAAGCATGCCCCCCGCCCCGGCTGCGGAGCCCCGGGCTCAGCCGGGCAAGAATATCCTGGTGGTCAGCGACGACCCGGAGCTCACTGCCGGCTTGCCGGGATTCACCCTGACGCGAGCCTCCAGCAACGAGGAAGCGCGTCTGCTGGTGCGCGATCAGCTGCCCGGAGCTCTGCTCCTGGATGCCTGCAGTGGAGACCTGGCCAGCCGCGTCCAACTGCTCAAAGAGCTCTCCTGGGAGTTCCCTCAGGTGCCGATGCTTGTCCTGACCGGCGAGCAGGGTCTGCACGCCCGCCTGGCCCTGACCGAGATGGGAAGCGTGGAGGTGTTGTGTCGGCCGTTTACTCCCCAGCAGATCAGCGAGGAGCTGAGAACCTTGCTCGAGCGCCGGGGGCAGTTGGGGGTGCGGGTCCTGGCGGTCGACGACGATCCGTCGATTCTGGAGGCCGTCAAAGGCACACTCGAGCCGATGGGGTTGTCGGTCGAGGCCCTGGCCGACCCGACACTGTTCTGGGAGGCACTCGAGGTGTCGTCCCCCGACCTGATCCTGCTGGACGTGGACATGCCCTACCTCAGCGGCCTCGATCTGTGTCGCGTGCTGCGTACCGATCCGCGCTGGAGCGACCGTCCGGTGCTCTTCTTGACGGCCTACTTCGACACCAACACGGTGCAGCGTATCTACCAGGCCGGGGCCGACGATTACATCCAGAAGCCGGTGGTTGATTCCGAGCTGGTCACCCGCATCTCCAACCGGCTCGCCCGCACCCAACACTACCGCCGCCTGGCCGACACCGACCTTCTGACCGGGGTGGCCACCCGCCGCCGGGGCTTGCGCGAGCTGTCCCGCCTGCTGCAGATCGCCACCCGGCACGGAGCCTCGCTGGCAGTGGCCATGGTGGACCTGGACCACTTCAAGCAGGTGAACGACCTGTATGGGCACGGTAGCGGTGACCTGGCCCTGCGCCTGTGCGCTCGCCATCTCACCAACACCTTCCGAGGCGAGGACACGGTCATCCGGTGGGGAGGGGAGGAGTTCGTAGTGGGCCTGTTTGACAGCGACGGACCCAACGCCATCCGCCGACTGGAGCAGTGCCTGGAAGCCCTCAAGAGCCAGGAATTGCCAACTCCCGAAGGGGGGCGTTTTACGCTTTCGTTCTCGGCCGGGGTTGCCCGGTTCCCCGAGGACGCGCAGGACATCGAGAGCCTCCTGCGTTTGGCCGATCAGGCCCTATATCGGGCCAAGCAGGAAGGTCGCTCGCGTGTCTATGGTGCCCGGAGAGAGACATCCTACCGTTTTGTGGACCTGGTGCTGGTCGAGGACGATGAGGCATTGGGAGAGCTGATTTTGAACGCTTGCCGCTCTCGCGGTCTCTCCACTCACTGGTTCGCGGACGGGACGGCGGCGGCCGAGATGCTGGCGGGAGACCCGGTGCAATTGCAGGCTCGCGTGGTCTTACTCGATCAGGTGCTGCCGGGAATGACCGGAACGGAGTTGCTGGCCAGGCTGCAAGACAGCGGAGCCCTGCATCGCACCCGAGCCCTCTTGATGACCGCTCAACTGGAAGATGGACAGATTCAGGCGGCGCTGGAGCAAGGGGCCTTCGACTTCATTCCCAAGCCGTTTGCTCTGTCTGCTTTGATGCGAAGAATCGAGTTCGCTCTGGGCGGGCGGTACAAATAAATGACCCCCTGCGGTCGGGGGGGGGTCACCCGCAGAGGGTCGAAGCTTTTCTCTGACCCCAGGATACATCCTTACGGGTCTTCGGCAAAGGCCCAAAATGCCTACCAGGCTTCCGGTAAAAATATACTAGTTTGTCCGGGATGCTCAGCGGTCCGACCAGTTAGCGCTTGCGCACGAGCGTCACCCCGTCGGCCAGAGGCAAGAGCGAGAGGCTGATACGCTGATCCAGGTGCAGTCGCTGGTTAAAGGCCCGTAGGGCTAGCGTGTCCCGGTCCTGCGCCGTCGGGTCGGCCACGTCACCTGACCAGAGCACGTTGTCCACCAGTAAGAGTCCCCCCGGACGCACCAGCCCGAGCATGCGCTCGTAGTAGTCGCCGTAGCTGACTTTGTCGGCATCCAGGAAGGCGAAGTCGAAGGAGTTTTGCTGGCCCTGGGCCAGCAGGTCGTCCAGGGTCTGGAGGGCCGGAGCCAGCCGCAGGTCGATCTTGTGGGCCACTCCCGCCTCGATCCAGTAGCGGCGGGCAATACGTGTCCACTCCTCGCTGATATCGCAGGCGATCAGCTGGCCGTCCTCGGGCAGGGCGCTGGCCACGGCCAGGCTGCTGTAACCAGTGAACACCCCCACCTCGAGCGCCCGATGGGCCCCCATCAGCTCGATGAGCAGGGCCATGAATTGCCCCTGCTCGGGAGCGATCTGCATCTGGGAGTGGGGCAATTCGGCCGTCTCGTCGCGCAGCCGACGCATCAGGTCGGTTTCGCGCAAGGAGACGCTGCGCAGGTAGTCGAGCAGGGCCGGGGTGAGCGGCAGGGCTTTGAAGGTCATGGCCGGCTGTTTGCAGGGAGGCTCGCTTTTCCTTCGCGAAGCCGCTCGGATGAGAGCGATCGTCGTAAGCGAGTTTGGCGACCCCGAGGTCTTGAAGCTGGAGGAGCGACCCGACCCGGTCCCGGGCCCCGATGAGGTGCTCGTGGAGGTGCACGCCACCGGGGTCAATCCGGTCGAGACCTATATCCGCTCTGGGAAGTACGGTAGGCTGCCCCAGCTTCCCTATACGCCCGGTAGCGACGCGGCCGGAGTGGTGCGCTCGGGGCCTGGCTTCGAGCCCGGAGCGCGGGTCTACCTGGCTGGCAGCCTGACCGGGACGTATGCCGAGCTGGCTTTGTGCGCTCGAGACCAGGTTCACGCCCTGCCAGAATCGACCAGCTTCGAGCAGGGAGCGGGACTCTACGTCCCCTACGCTACCGCCTACAGGGCCCTGTTCTTGCGCGCGCACGCTCGCCCGGGCGAGACGGTCCTGATCCACGGGGCCAGTGGCGGGGTGGGCCAGGCAGCCGTGCAGTGGGCCCGCGCGGCTGGCCTGACCGTGCTGGGCACCGCCTCCACCGAGCAGGGGCTCGACCTGGTGCGCCGCCTGGGGGCCCACCGGGTTTTCAATCATGCTGTCCCCGGCTATCTCGACGAGGTGCGCGCACTGCGCCCGAGTTTGATCCTGGAGATGCTGGCCAATGTCAACCTGGAGAACGATCTGTCGCTGCTGGCCCCGCGCGGGCGAGTGGTGGTGATCGGCAGCCGGGGGAAGATCGAGATCGATCCGCGCTGGACTATGAGCGGCGATCTGGCCGTGCTGGGCCTGTCGCTGGCCAACGCCAGCGCCGAGGAGCTGGGGCAGGTTCACGCCGCCATTCGGGCCGGTCTCGAGTGCAAGATGCTCGCCCCCGTGGTGGGCAAGACCTTCTCCCTGGAGCAAGCACCGGCCGCCCACCGGGCGGTCATGGAGAGCGGAGCCTTCGGAAAGGTGGTGTTGCGAACTACTTCTTCCCCGGCCAGATGTTGATGCTGACCACCTTGCCGCCCTTGACCACGCAGCCGATGTTCTTGTCGAGATAGCGGTACATGTAGACCCCTTTCTGGGGCTTGAGCTCGCGCGACTCATAGGTGCGACCGAGGGCCTGCTCCATGTCCTGCAGGCTGCTGCCCACCCGAACGCCGCCCGGGCCTACCAGGTTCACCGCCCGTCCCTGGGCCGTGGTGGTCGTGGGCTGGGTGACGATGATCTGCACGGCCCGCGGATCCCACTGCACCTCGAGGCCGCCGTAGCGAGTGTAAACAATCTTCATCTGGCCCTTGGAGGTGAGGGTGGTCTGGGTGTCCTTGCGGATAAGGCTTCCGGTGCCGGCGGGCAGAAGCTTGCTGGAGGCCTCCACCTCGGTGAGCCGCATGCCGAGCTTCACCGGCCCGACGCTCTGACCCGGCGAAATGGTCCAATCTTCGCCATAGCTTGCCATGCGAGTGGCCACAATCAGGCAGGCGACCAGGGCCATGTGGGTAAATCTCTTCATTTCAAGCCGACCTCCGCGGCCGAGTTTTCTGCACGGCTTGAAAATCCTCCTCTCGGGTCGCTAGCGGATGATGCCCCGGCGCGGAAATCCTAGCACCGAATAGAGCGCGGCAGCCACCGGTCCGGCCGCGAAACAAACGAACAGGGGCAGGGGACCTGGTTGCCAGGCAGTATAACCTTCCCCGGCCAGCCACAAATAGAGCGGCCCGTTGATCAGATAGGCCAGTCCCACCGCCCGACCCGCGGGAGGTCCGGGCCAGGCCAGCGCCAGGGCGCCGGCGGCCAGGCTGGCGGCGGCCGGAAGCACGATCAGAAACACCCAGATCGGGGGCCCCTGGTAGCTCACCTCGACATCTACCCAATCGGCCTGGTTGGGCCCCAGCGAAGCCCCGTAAACGACATCGTCCACGGTGGAGTAGAGCCGAGCCACCGGCGGGCTCACGGCCAGCTGCCAGGAAGGCCGGGCCGTCACGAACAGAGTGCAGCTCTCGTAGCCGTTCCATGACCCGGGCCCGGGCAGCTTGAGGCGGAGCGAGCGTCCCGGCGAGTGCCAGCGGGCCGACAGGCGCATGCGCTGGCCAGGATCGAGGCGCACCAGGAATGTGGCCACCTTGTGCTCGCGAGTCTCTACCAGCTCGAGCTTGACCGGAGCATCAGCCCGCAGAACCTGCAACTCGGGGGCGGCCAGCAGCATGAGATTGGCCTCGCTCTGCTGCTTGAGCGGATTGTGCAAGGTCGCATCCAGCTCCACTCGGGAGCCCGAAGGAGAGCAAGCGACCCGCACCACCAGATGCTCGCACACCAGGGCCGTGGGCTCGATGGGCTGCAAGGCCCCGCCCAGCTCCTCGGCCCGGGCCGGAGTGAGGGCGGCGAGCAGCAGCACCAGCCACCACAAGGAATTCACCTTTTTGAGTCCAAATGGTTGACAGTGCGCCTCGATTGCTTCTGGAATTTTTCGATCCGGTTCATCAGGCGCTTTTCCTCCTGCTGGCTCCTTCTCGTCTGCCTGGTCAGCATGCCTGCCAGGGCCGCCGACGACTTCGAGCTCAAGGTCGATAGCTATTTTGGCCAGCCGGTTTCGGTGGGAACCCCGGGTCTTTATGCCGAGGTGACCAACCAGACCACCCGGACCGTCCAGGGCCGTCTCGAGGCCCGCTTCCCGGATGGGGAGCTGGCCGGCTGGGTCGAGTTGGAGCTGCCGGCCGGCTCTCGGCGCCACAGCGATCTGCGCCTCAGCCTTCAGCCTCGCCATGATCGCCTCAAGCTCGATTTCAGGTTGCTGGTGGAGGGCAAGCTGCGCGCGGTCGAGAGCCTGGAGCTCCGCTATCTGAGCAATGCCACCCTGGTGCTCAGCCCAGAGCCCGGCCTCCTGGGGCTGATCAACGCCCACGAGCTGCTCGTCAACCAGCTGGCCACCAGCCGGGCGGTGCTCCGCGCCCCGGAGAGCGCGCGCGCCTACGCGGGGGCGTCTCGGGTGGTTGTGCATGACCGGGCCCGGCTGGCCCTGAGCGAGCTGCAGATGGCCGCCCTGGCCGACTTCGCCCGCTCGGGCGGTGAGCTTGTGTTCATCGCCACTTCGGACCCGAATGAGTACCGGGGCACGCCTCTGGACGCTTTCTTCCCCATGCGCCCGGAAAAGGCCGTGACCTTGCAGGCCGGTTACGAGCTCCTCTCCGGGAGCGTGCGACCCGGCGACAATGTGCTGGTCAAGCGTGAGGGGCATCCGCTCATGGTCGCCGGCGGTCGCGGACTGGGCCGGGCCTACCTGATCTCTGCCGAGATGACCCGGCCCCAGTTGCTGGGCGAGAAGACCACCTTCGCGCTGCTCGACCGCATCTTCGTCGGGACCCCGAATGACTGGCCTCGCTGGCAGCCGCAGGAGCTGTGGGGCCTGAGCCACGCCGATCGCATCCGGTATCCGGCCATCGCGCTGGCGTTGGGCTGCTACTTCCTGGCCGCCGGGCCGCTCAATTTCTGGTTTCTGCGCAACCGTCAGAGACGTGTCTGGGCGCTGCTCACCTTGCCTCTGCTCTCGCTCACCTTCTCGGCCCTGATCGTCTTGTACACCGCCCAGACGCGCGGGTTCGAACCCCGTCTCGAGCAGTTCGGGCTGCTCCGGCTGGAAAGCGGGGAGAGCCGCGGCCTCTATGAGGCCTCCGTCTTTCTGGATACTCTGTGGGAAGGCAGCTATACCCTCGAGTGCGGTGCCGAGGCCGACCTCAGCGCGGCGGGCAGCTATTATGGTGAGAGCCTGGTCTCCTCGGGCACCGGTCTTCGTAACGGACGTTTGCAGATGCGGGACCTCAAGCTAAACGCCTGGTCGGGCACCACCTTGCTTCTGACTGAGAGCTGCCCGTTGCCTGGCCCCATCACCCTCGAGCTCGCGCGCCAGGGGGACCGGCTGGTGGGCCACGTGCAGAACGACTCGGGGCTCACTCTGGTAGAGTGCCAGTTCTCTGATCGTGGCCTGGCCAGCGAGTTCTTCCGGCTCGAGCCGGGCCGCAGAGCCATCTCTATGGCGCTTTTCAAATCACCACCCCGGGACTCCGCTGACCAGCATCGAGTGCTGCGCGACACGGTGCACCGGGGCGGAGGACTCTGGTTGATCGGCTTTGTGTCCGAGTCGCCCGACCCGGTAAGCGGTCCGGGCGTGGGACGGCGCCGCGACCATAACCTCCTGGCAGTGCTGCTGCGATGATCGAGCTGGTCGAGGTGACCCATCGTTACGGCGAGCAGCTGGCGCTGGATGCGCTCAGCATGCGCATCCAGCCCCAGGACACCTTCGCCTTCATCGGTCCCAACGGGGCTGGCAAGACCACCACCATCCGCATTCTCTCCACCCTGCTCGAGCCCAGCGAAGGCGAGGCTTACGTGGCCGGTATCTCGGTGCGCGAGGAGCCCGAGAGGGTGCGCCAGGCCATCGGCTTCATGCCCGACCAGTTCGGACTCTATGACGGCCTGAAGGTGTGGGAATACCTCGATCTCTTCGCCGAGCTGCACGGATTGGACTCGTCCCGCCGCCAGCGACTGATCGCCGACGTGCTCGAGCTGACCGACCTGGGAGAGCGGCGAGAGGCCTTCACCGAGCATCTCTCCAAGGGGATGCGCCAGCGCCTGTGCCTGGCCCGCACGCTGCTGCATGACCCGCAGGTGCTGATCCTGGATGAGCCCGCCTCGGGACTCGACCCCCGTGCTCGCTCCGAGCTCAAGGAGCTGTTGCGCGAGCTGCGTCGCATGGGCAAGACGATTCTGGTGTCCTCCCACATCCTGCCCGAGTTGGCCGACTTCTGCACGCGAGTGGGCATTCTGGAGGAGGGCAAGCTGGTGGCCTTCGGCACACTCGATGAGGTGCTGCACCGGGCTGCCTGTGAGGGTTATCAACTGCGGGTCCTGGGTTCCGCCCAGCGGGCTTCCGAGCTGTTGCTGGCGGCCGGGGCCGAGCAATTGGAATCGCTGGATGACGGGATCTTCACCTTTCGTCTCGCGGGAGGACCCCAGGCCGCCGCCGCTCTGCTAAAGACCCTGGCCCTGGAGGATCTCGAGCCGTGTGAGCTGGTTGCCATCCGGTCCGATCTCGAGAGCGCCTATCTCTCCCTGACGCGGGGTGGAGAGAGCGAATGAGGGCCGTCTGGCTGAAGAACCCCCTCTTCCGCAAGGAGCTGCGCATCGGCCTGCGCGAGAGAAAGTTCGTCTGGATGCAGGTGATCTACCTGGCCCTGGCCTGCGGGGTCACCCTCTTCTCGCTGCGCAACCTGGACAGCCAGACCGACTACTGGTCGCTGCGCATGGAGGCCTCCCAACTGGTGGTAGTACTGCTCCTGCTGCAGTCGGCGGTGCTGTTGCTGGTCACACCCGCCTTCTCCAGCGCCGCCATCAGCGGCGAGAGAGAGCGCAACAGCCTGGACCTGTTGCTCGTGGGAGGAGCAAGCCCGGCCCAGATCGTGGCCGGCAAGCTCATGCACGCTTTGCTGCTCTCTTTTCTGTTGCTGCTTGGTGGTCTGCCCATGGGGGTCTTGAGCCTGGTGCTCGGAGGGGGCACCATTCAGGGACTCGCTCTGACGGCTTTCATCTTGTTCTGGTTTACCATCCTGCTGGTGCAGTACGGGCTGATGCTCTCGGCCCGCGAGAAGCGAAGCAGTAATGCCACTACCCAGACCTACGCCAGCCTGGCTGTCGGGCTTCCCCTGTTACTGTGGCTGATAGCCACGGTGCCCTGGATCGGTTCTTTGATGGAATCGCTCTTTGAGTTCCCGTGGCAGGGCTACCTCTGGCTGGGCTTCAACCTGCTCTGCCTGTCGACGTTCTTCTTTCTCAAGACCCTGAACCACCTCGAGCCGAGGGCTCGCTATCCCCGCCTGATGGGCCTCCTGTTCGTGCTCTGGTATGTCCTGGACGTTGCTTGTTTCTCCTACTATCTGAGCCTGCCTACTCGGCGGGAAGGTGACTGGCCTCAGCTCTGGAGCTGGCTGGCGGCTCTCAACCTGCTCTTGCTGGGCTGCTTTTTGAACCGTCCCGAGTACCGAACCCGGCGCGATCAGCACGAGTTCGATCGCTACTGGGGCTCGCGCTGGTGGGTTTGGACCGTCTTCTTCTCGCTGGGCGTGATCGGCCTCAACGTCGGCCCCTACCTGGCAGGCGACCAGCCGGCCATGCTGATCTGCCTGAGCGGAACCTCGATCGTCATCTTGTGGTCCACCTCGGCAGTGGTGCGGGCCGTGGCGCAGGCCTGGCCCCGGGCACCGTTTCGTATCGTCTACTTCTTCTGGGTGGCCCTCATCTTCGGAACGCCGGCCGTGGGCCTGCTGCTCTGTCTGGATCGCCCCTGGGCGCCCTGGTGGAGCCTGGTTCACATGTCGCCTCTGTACAGCCTGGTCTCGGTGACGACTGCTTCGCCCGAGGTGCCCTTCGGTTTCTGGAACGGCGAGCAGGTTCTGCTGGGGACGCTCTGTCCAGCCACTTATTTGATCCTGACCCTGCTCGTGTGCATGCCCGCGTTGATCATCAGCCGGCGCCGACAAAATCAGCCGGGGTAGGCCACCTTGCGCAGCTTCCTGGCATCCTGCTCGGGCCAGGAGGTGTTGATGTACATTCCCGTGCCCAGCTCGAAGCCCGACATCTTGCTCAGCCTGGGCACGATGGCCAGGTACCAGTGGCAGTACTCGGTGCGCAAGTGGCCCCGGCTGCCCACCCGGAAGACCAGGTTGAAGGACGGGTCGCCCAGCGCCCGGTCCAGGCGGAACGTTACCTCGTGCAGCAGCGAGGCCATTTCGGGCAGCACCTCGGGTTGGGCCAGGCTAAAGCAGCCGGCGTGGGCGTGAGGAACGATCCAGACCGTGCTGGGGCGATAGGTGGCGTAAGGCACGAAGGCGGTGAATCCGGGCCGCTCGCCCACGAGTCGCAGGCCTCCGTCTCGCTCCTCGTGCAGCACGTCGCACCAGACGCAGCGCCCGTGGTCGTCATAGTAGCGGGCCGCCCCCTCGAGGCGGTGGCGCACCTGCCAGGGTACCATTGGCAGGGTGACGATCTGCGAGTGGGGATGCTCGAGCGAGGTGCCGGCCCTCACGCCGTGGTTCTTGAACAGGCTCACGTAATCGGCCAGCTTGAAGAGGCGCAGGGCCTGCATGCGCTCGTGCCAGGCCCGCACCACCAGCTCCACCTCGGCTGGAGCCAGGCTGGCCAGAGTGGCGTCGTGCCGGCGCGACTCGCAGATGACCTCGTGGTGCCCGACGGCCGGCATGCGGCGCTCGAGCATCGCTCCGGTCCGGTCGGCCAGCTCGTGGGGCTCGACGGCAGGGAACTTGTTGGGAAAGCTGCGCACGGTCCAATTCCCGGCAGCATCCAGGTAGCGCAGCGTTTCCCCCGGAGTGCAGGCCTCTTCCTGGCCCGGGCACAGAGGGCACTCGGGGTCGTGCGGCGGTCGCGGTGGAGCGAGGGCGCGCCTGGGCTGCTGCTTGCCTGGCCGGCGAGCCCGCTCGGGCGCGAACAGGATCCATTCTCGGGTGGCTGGATTCTGGCGAAACTCGGACACGCCGACGACTTCGCGAGAAGATGGCCTCGGGCCTCGCGGAGGAATGCCCGGCCCGAGGCCTAACTTCGACCGCCGTGACGAAGCTCCAATTGTTGAGGATAACGTGAAGACCCGCACTGCGCTCATGTTCGGCTGGTTCTCGGCTTTCTTGTGGAGCCTGACCGAATGGCAGCATTATCAGCTGGTTCTCCAGCTCGACCAGCGCCTGGTCGACCCGCCCGCCGACTTGCTGGGGCTGTTCGGGCTGCTTTTTCTGCGCAACCTCTGGCTGCTGGCCCTGCCCACGGCGGTCTCCTGCTGGCTGGCCCGACGCGGTTACCCTCGCTGGGCCGCCGCCGTGGCCCTGTCGAGCTGGTTGGCATTGCTCGGCTTCCTGGGTCTTGACCTGGCCTGCCAGAAGATGCTGGGCACGCACATCATGCCCTTCCTGTGGTTCGGGGTGGACGTGCTCAACTCGCCTCCGGGCGAGGGAATGAAGTTCGCCGGTGGAGGAGCGGCCATCGCCCTGCCGGTGGTCTTGACAGTGGCGGGCCTGCTGGTGCTGGTGCTCTCGGTGGCCCGGGTCAGCAGCTGGCTGGCCGACACGCTTCGCTATCGCGTGCTGGTGGCTCTCTACCCGGCCAGCCTGCTGCTGGCCGCCCTGCTGCCGCTCTTTTTCAGCGATCCTTACCTGATAGCGCGCACCTTCCTGCACCTGCCCACCCGCCATCCCGAGCTACGCTGGCTGGCCCTGCAGGGCTGGTCGGCGGTTCATCCCCGCCCGGTCGCCCTGGTCTCGGTCCTGCCCCGGCCCGGAGCCGGTCACGAGGCGCACGTGGTGCTGCGTAATCTGGGCAGCGAGCTCGACCTGACCGGCTGGTCGCTGGTCACCGGGTCGGGCGTCACGCTTCCGCTCCAGGGTCGTCTGCCGGCCGGGGAGACCCTGAACGTGCCCCTGAAGCTGGCCGAGTCCGAGGACGCGGTCACCCTGCTCCACGGCCAGCGGATGATTGACCAGGTCCAGTACCGCCCCGAGCAAGTCGAGACGGGCATCCCGATCACCTACCTCGATCCCCGCCTGGGCTCGCCGTTCTTGCGCCGGTTGCAGGATCGGGCCAGGCCCGAGCTGGAGCGGTTGGGCCCGGCTCTGCAGCGTCCCCCGGAGCTGACCACTCGCATCACCCCCGAGGGAAAGCCCGTGCACGTGGTGCTGCTCTTGCTCGAGAGCTGGCGCTTCAACTCGGTCAGCCCCACCGACACGCCCCACCTCTGGAAGTGGATGCAGCGCGGCCTGGTACTCGAGCAGCACTATTCCGGCTCTAACACCAGCCATCTGGGGATGTACTCCCTGCTCTACGCCCGCAATCCCATCTTCTACAAGCGCGACCTGTCCCACCACGAAGCACCGCTCTTCAACCAGATCCTGCGCAACGCCGGCTATGACTGCCGGCTGATGGCCGGCTCAGCCTTTCGGGGCTGGAAGTGGCTCGAGCGCTTCTTGAGCCAGCCCACCTTCGATGAGATGTGGGTCAATCCGCCCGACAAGACCGGCTGGGAATACTGGATCCAGTCCGACCACGAGATGATCAGCTCCTTGCCCGAGCGCTTGCGCACCGCCACGCGGCCTCAGTTCATCTTCTGTTTCCCGCAGTCGACCCACTTCCCATACGCCTACCCGCCCGACTTCGAGCTGCGCGAGCCCAGCCTGACTACGGTCGGCCTGCAAGACTTCACCCTGGCCGACCCGGTGCTGGTGAAGAATCGCTATGCCAACAGTGTGGCCTACCTCGAGGCCGAGATCGACTCCATGCTGAGCGAGCTCGACCTGGAGAGCACGGTCGTGATCGTGACCGGCGATCACGGCGAGAGCTTCTGGGAAGATACCACCCTGGCCCACGGCACGCGCGCCTCGGACATCCAGTGCCGGGTGCCTTGCTTCATCCTGGGGCGGGGGGTGAAGCCGGGCCGCATCGCTACCGCGACCTGCCACATGGATCTGCTGCCCACCGCTCTACACCTGGTCACTGGCCAGAACGCCAGCGTCCCCGAAAGCCAGGGGCGCGACCTTCTGGCCGGCGAGCTCGAGGACGAGGTGCTGATCGCTCCTCTGCGCTCGGTGCCGCCTTACCAGCTGGTCTTGATCCGCGAGGGCCTCAAGCTGCAGCTCAACGTGGTGCAGGAGCGCTTTCCTCGCATGCGCCCCGACCTGGGACCCGACCCGGGCGGCGTCCACGTCGAGGCGGTGGGCTTTCTCAACAGCCTGGGCGAGATCCAGTGGGGCTGGGCCCCCCCCGAGGATCGCCTGGAGGGCTGGATCGGGGCCGTGGAGCGAGAGTTTACCCGCCTCCAGAGTAAATGAAAAGAGCCCGCTTCGAGCGAGGCTCTCGACAGAGCTCCGATCAGACCTTGTTCTTGATGGCCATCACCTGGATGACCTTGTGGGCCAGCTCCTCGCTCACGCCCAGCGCTTTGTACATCTGGTCGAGCAACTTCTCCTCGGCCGGATCCACCTCGCCGTCGCCCATCACCAGGTCGGCGCAGAGCGCGAAGGCGGTCTCGCGATAGTCGGGCGGAACCGAGCTCACGGCCACGCCCACCAGGGCCTCCGGCCCGTCTTTCTTGAGCATGCCCAGGAGCTTCTGGAGCATCCTGCTGAAGCCGGCCTGGCCCATGGCCCGGAACATGCTCATGCGGTTGACCGCGTTGGTGAAACCGGTCAGCTCATCCTCGGTGATCACCCCGTCGGCCGCCACCGTGGCCAGCATCAGCGCCGCCACCGACTCCTTGCCGTCGAGCGCCGCCGTGGCCGCTCCGGCGCGATTGACTCCGAAGACCTTGTCGAAAAGACCCATGCGCTGGATCCCCCTTCCGATTGTTAAGCGCAAACGCCCTGGTGCTGGAACGTCGTTCCGGCGCGTTCAGCACAATAGCCGGAGCGGAGGTTCTCTCTCGCTCAGCTGCGGGCCTTCTTGCGCAGGTTGATGCCGCCCAGTAGAACTGAGCTCTGGGTTTCGCGCACTCCCGCGGCGGTTTCAACCTCTCCGCCGGGATTGATGTAGGCCGCCAGCGCCATCTGCAGGGCCTCGGGATGAGCCACCCCCTCGCCCTCGAGCTGCTTGAGGTGGACGAAGACGGACAGGGCCTCTCCCGAGCGCTCGGGGCCGAGCCGGCCCAGGAGATAGTTGAAATGATCCAGGTGCGACTTCAGCTCACCGGGCAGGTCGCTCGAAAGGCGCACGGCCTCGGCCAGATGAGGATAGCCCTCGGGAGGCATCCGGGCGTGTATGGGAGCGATGAGCTCTTTCCAGTTCTGCTCTCGGTCACCGCGGGTGCTCACCACTGCGGCATGGGTCGCTACGGCCGACTCGAAATGCTCTCCGTGGGCCTGCAGCAGACCCTTCTCCCAGTCAGTGGCCCGGGTCGTGAAGGCGGTGAGGAGCTCATCGGAGCGATCCCGGACAAGCCTGCGAAGGTCACCGGCCAGCGACAGGTGGGAAGCGCGCTCTTCCAGGCTCAGGTCAGCTTCCTGAAGGGCCTTGATCGACTCCTGGTACATCGGTGGGCAGAGAGTCCAGCTCGCAAAGCTGGTGCCCGAAGGCCAGCCTTCCGACTGCAGGCGCTGGTTCGTCTCCCGCACCCACTCGGCGCGCAGCTCGGGTTGGGTCTGGCAGGCAAAACCCTGCTCCATCCAGCCCAGATCTCCCGAGCCCCGGGCCGGCGGCTGCCAGACCTGGCGCCAGGCCTCGAGCACCACCCGTAGTTGGGCGGGATCGTCCGGGTCGCTCCAGGGGAGGGCCTCCTGCACCAGACGACGCTGCTCGTCGGAGGAGGGAGTCAGCTTGATCTGCTCGGCAAAGCCTCCCAGAATCAGGTGCGGCAACGCTTCGCGGACTGCTCGAAAGCTCGGGTTCCAGCCCGTGCTCTGCAAGCGGTCCAACTCGGGGATCAGGGGTCTGATCAGGGCGCGCACCTCGGGGTCGACGGCCCCCAGTCCACCCAGCACGGCCAGCTCTCCCAGGGTCTCCCTGCTGAGGCTCTCGTTCTTCGTGGCCCCGCTCACTCGAGGCAGCAGGCGCTCCATCAACTTCTGTCCCTGCTCCAGGCGCGCCACCGGGGTGCAGCTCGAGGCTGCTTCGCGGACAGGCTTGAGGGCTTGGAGCAAGGTGCTCCACGAGGGCGAGAAGTCCTGGCAAAGAGTCAGGTTCAGGCTGCGGCTGCCGTTGGCCACGACCTCGGCGGCGGTGATGTCCTCTTCACGCAATGCGTCGGTCAACCGCCTGCGCTCGGGCTCGCGCACGAGCTTGTCGACCAGCTTGCTGAACGAGCCATTCGAGCGGGTGCCCTCCTGGCTCAACAGAGTCGTCAGGCGCTCGATATCGGCCGGAGCCGTGGCCAGCTCGCTCAGAACGTGCAGGTTGCGCGGTGCATCGCCTTGCAGGGCCGCCAGCGAGCCGGCCGCCTGATAATCTTGCTCAACCCTGGAAAAAAGATCTTCCTTCAGTTTAGGCTCGCTTTCGAGAATCTGGTAAAGGTAGGGGTTACGAGAGCGAGTGTAGGAGTCGAAGTTGGATGAGTCCTCTCGCAACAGTCGATCGTGCAAGGCGGCGGCCACCGAAACCATCCGCCCGTGCCTGTCCGGCAGCTCGCATCCCTCCAGGGCTCGAGGGTCGCGCTCTAACGTAAGAGCAGTGGCGCGAACGGCGGCCTTGAACCCATCGTTGCCATAGAGCGGGGAGGGCTTCTCCTTGTCGAGCTCGTGGGGCACGTAGAGCCAGCTCACCAGCCAGTCCTTCTCCAGCGGAGAGGGGGTCCAGCCGTTCTCGACCGCGGCATGAAGCGCGCTTCGGCAGCAGTGATCGAGGTAGAAGTCGTTTTCGTGCTCGGTGACCGCCTGCATGGTGAGGTCGCGCAACTCGGGACGACCGGCAAAGAGGTCTTGCACGAAGTTGGCAGCTTTGTTGCTGGTGTTGATCTCGCCACAGAGCACCAGGGGCAGGACTTCCTCGCGATACCACCCGGGGGTCACGATCTCAGGGAAGGCGGCGGCCAGGTTGCTCACAAAATTGACCCGGGCTTCGCCCACCAGGTTGTCGCTGGCCAGCTCGCCGCGCGCCTGGGCGCGACGGATCGTCCCGGTCAGCTCTTGAAGGTGAGGAGTGAACGCGGCCTTGAGCTCGGGGTGGCGGCTGGCCCCGCCCAGGGCCACGTTGAGGCGCCGCGAGCCGGAGCGGCCCGCCTCGTGTTGCCCGCCGACGAGCTGGCCGATGAGCGCCTCGGCCTGAGGACGGTCCTGGCGCCACAGCTTGAGGAGCTGGTCCTGGGCCGCCTGCATCTCCTCGGGTTTCCAGGCCCGGTCCAGGTCCTTGAGGAGCCCGGACGGCTCGCTGCGCTCCCGCTCGGTCTCGGGAAGAACCTTGAGCACCGGGCCGGGCCAGACTTCCACCCGCCCGTGCTCGAGACTGGCTTCCCCCTCCCAGGTGAAATGGCCCTCGCGGTGCCACCTCTGGAGCAGACCCTCCGCTTTATGGCCCAGCGACCGGTCGAGCTCGGGACTCTCGTGCTCTCTGATCTCGGGTTTGAGGTCAGCCTGGCTGCGCCAGAAGAAGCCTTTGCCCACCCGGGCCACGACCTCGATGGTCTCCTGGTCGGGCACGGCCGTTTCGAGCGCTCCCAACAACAGGCTGACCGCGCCGTCGTCGGTATGATAGGTGCGGTCGGCGCTGTGCCCGTGGATGCTGGAGAGCTTGCCGCGCAGCTGCTCGGTGCAGCCGTGGGGGTGGCCCATCTTGATCGTGAGGTCGGTCAGGTTGTCGGGCCATCTGAACCGCTCGAACAGGATGCGCCGACCGATGCGGGCGGTAAGCTGGTCGTCCGAGCCGTGGGTGGCGTCGAGCATCACCCGGGCCGCCTCCTGAAAGTCCTCGCCCTCGAGCTTTCCATCCAGCAGCTTTGCGTTGAGATCGAAGAGGGCGGGGATCTCCTCGCGGCGGTAGCTCTGACGAAGCTTCAGCGCCCAGGACTCAGCCGCATCGACCGACGAGGTCGCCTGGGGACTGGTTTCTGTCAGGGTGACCGGGGGAGAGACGACCACCTTCTGAGGCTCGGCCTGGCTGGCATCGGGAGGAGCTTTCTTGCTTTCGGGCCCGGGTGAGGAGGGGACCGGCATGCCCGAAAGGGCCACCAGGTCGATCGGGCCGGGCGCGGTCGAGAGAGCGCTGGCCTGAGGCAGGGCGGCGACGGCTGGCGGGAGGGGCCCGGCGACACCGTGCACGTTCACAAAGAGGTCAATTCGGCTCCGAGCCTGAGAAGCCCTGTCATGCCCATTGCTGGGCTCGGTTTCCAGGTCGAGAGCTTGTCGGTAACTGTGAGCAGGGCCTGGTCGCCTCGGGCTCGGTAGATACCATCCGCGGCTGGCCCGAGGTGCGAGCGAGCTGCGGCGGAGCAGGCGACTTGAGCTGCTGGCGCGCCACCAGCTCTCCCTGGGGCTTGGTCCGGCACTTGATGCCCCCGAAGAGCCCTAAGGTCGAGGGGGTCAGCTCGCGGTCGAGGAAGTGCAGTCGCACGATTCCCGTGGGCAGATCCTGCATCAGCTTGCGGGCCACGTACACTTCCGAGCGGCTGTCCCCGCCCAGTCCCACGAAGAAGCGCTGATTGGCCCGGTCCACTCCCGGGCGTCCATTGACGAAGTTGAACATGTCCTCGGTCGGATTCTCGGGGTCCACGAACACCCCCGCCATCCGGTGTACCGTCAGGCCTGCTGTCTTGAGGTCGCGGGCGGTCAGGTCCTCATAGAAGCCGCGCCGCTCACCTTCCTCGCGCAGAGCGGCGATCTGGCCTTCCAGACGCCTTTCTCGGCGCTTGTGAAAGAAGACCTTGCGATGGTAATTCAGGCGTTGCCAGACCGAGGATTCCGGTCCGGGATGGCGGGGCGTACCTTTTACGAGGTCATCCCGCAGCCACCCCGCCTGGACCTCGGCGGCTTCGCGGGCGTCGTTCAAGACCACCTCGCCCGGTCCGATGCACATCATGCGCATGTCGATATGGAACTCGCCCGGTTGCTCCACGGCGTAGACATTGGGCGCCTTCTGCCCGTGGTCGCGGGCGATGGCGCCCAGCGCGGCCTTCTCGTCCACCTCCCGACCCAGGTCGAGGCCGAGCTTGGCCCGGGTGACGGCCAGGCTGTCTCGTCCCACCAGCGCATAGCCTTCGTGGTTGGGGAGGGCGCCGAACAGGATGTTGCCGCCCTCCACGTGACTGAGATTCTCGCGCATCGGCTGGTTGGCCGAGCGGGCCAGGGCCGCCAGGCCCCATTGCAGGTTCCCCTGGCTGACCGAGCCCTGAATGTTGAAAGCCGCCAGCGGAAACTGGCTCATCACCAAGCTCTCGTAGTCGGCATTCTCGGGAATCTTTGCTCCGGGGTAGAAGCGACGAATGCGATCCTGGTAGATAGACCGGGGCACCAGCTCGGGGTCGTCGAGGAAAGCGGGAATGGCCACGCCGCCCTGGAGCGTCAGCTCGCCGTAGTCTTCCGTCCAGATGTCTCCGGCCATCGAGATGGGCAACAGGGACACGTTGTCGTCCATCTGGTCGCGCACCTTGCTGACCGAGCCCCGGGGCACCTTGGCCAGGATGTGGTAGCCTTCGATCTGGCCGACCTGGGCCATCTGGTTGACATAGTCGAGCGACACGAGATCCGCTCCGTCACAGTACATCGCATAGGCGGCCGGATCGAGCGATGCATCCTTGGGAACCACCCGATCGCCGGCCGGGGGACGGCGCACCTCCACCGACTTGTCGCGCAGCTCGTGGGCCTGGTTAACGTCTCTGGTCAGAGCTTTCTCGGGAATGTAGCGGTAGCGGTGAGGGGGCGGCTCGGGCTGACCGGTCTCGAGCAGCTGGTCGAAGCGCAACAGGGCCAGGTCACTGGAGGTGGTCAGGGCATAGGTGTGCACCTGCTGGCCATCGAGCTCGGGGTGGTGGACCCGGTCGCCGCTCACCACGACTCCCTCCACGCCGGGGTTGGCAAACTTCTCGACCGGCTCAACGGGAACGGGCTCTTCGGGAACCTTGCAGCCCACCACCAGCAGGCGCCACAGCGAGCCAACAAGACCCGCCGTCCACTCGGCCGTGCGCTGCCAGATGCTCTGAGTGTCGACCGGGCCCGAGGGGGCGGCGCTGAGCTCGGCCCGGTCGATCGGCTCGGGCGGGGAGGCAGCCGCCATCAGCGGCCTCCGGAAGGCCGGGGCCGGGCTGAGGGCCAGAGCAGGCTGGACGATCACAGCCTGAGCCTACAGCAGCTGGATGAAAAGTCGTTGAAAGCTCAGCGGCGAGAGGAGCGGTCGGCAATGTCCAGCGATGGTCGACTGACTTCGGGGAACCGGGATGGTGGGTGACGAACCGAGCAAGGCAATGCCCCCCGGATATGCCCGAGGCTTTACCAGCATGTCGACCCTGGTCAATGACCGCACTCTGGAGGTGACCGGCCAGATTCCCGACTGGCTGCGAGGCACGCTGATCCGGAACGGGCCGGGGCTCTATGAGGTTGGGCCCGACCGCTTGCGGCACTGGTTTGACGGCCTGGCCGTGCTGCACGCTTTCGATCTCGAGCCGGACAAGGTGCGCTATCGCTCCTGTCCGCTCCAGTCGCCCGACTTCCTGGAAGCGCGCAGGCGGGGGCGCATCTATTACTCCAATTTCGCCACCGACCCGTGCGTGGCTAGATTTCGCCGCCTGTTCTCGGCCTTCTTGCCGCGCCTCGAGCTGGGGGCCAACGCCAACGTCAGCGTGACCCGTCTGGGGCAACGTTTCCTGGCCCTCACCGAGACTCCGATGGCGGTCGAGTTCGACCCCCGCACTCTGTCCACGCTGGGGGTGGTGCGCTACGAGGATAAAATGGCCGACAATCTGACCACCGCCCACCCTCACCGCGACAAGAATCGCGGCTCGCTGATCAACGTGACCCTCGAGTTCGGCCCGCGCAGCACGTTTCGCCTCACCGAGCTCCTGTCTGGCGCGACCCGGCGCCAGGTGCTGGGTGCCTTCCCGGTGGAGCGTCCGAGCTACCTGCACAGCTTCGGAATGGCCGAGAACTGGTTCGTCCTGACGCTGGGGGCCCTGGTGGTCGACCCCAGGAAGCTCTTGCTGCGCCGCCGCCCCTTCATCGAGAACTATCGCTACGAGCCCGAGCGAGGCACCACCTGGGCTCTCTTCGACCGGCGCACCTCCAGCTTTCACCGGCTCGAGTCGGAGGCGCTGTTCACCTTCCATCACGTAAACGCGTTCGAAGAGGGCAGCGACCTGGTGGTGGACCTGATTGCCTATCCTGACGCACGGGTGGTCGACTCGGTCTATCTCGACGCGCTGGCCCGGGCTGATGAGGTTCCGGGCGGCGTCTTGACACGCTTTCGCCTGGGCCGCGAGGTGCGCTCGCAGGTGCTCACCCCCCTGAGCCTCGAGCTGCCCCGCCTGCACCCCGCCCGTCAGGGCCAGCCTTACCGCTACGTCTACGGGATGAGCCAGCGCCCGGGCACCAGCCGCGATTTCTACAACATGCTGGCCCGCATCGACGTGACCGGAGGCCCGGAGCTGACCTGGAGCGAGCCGGGAGCCTATCCCGGCGAGCCGGTCTTCGTTCCCCGCCCCGGCGGCACTTGTGAGGACGACGGCGTGGTTCTCTGCGTGCTGCTCGAAGGCGACAGCTCCAGCCTGCTGGTGCTCGATGCCGCTACCTTCCAGGAAGTGGCTCGGGCTCGGGTCGAGCAGGCCATCCCCTTCGGCTTTCATGGCAGCTTCTATGCGGGGGGATCGGCCGGCAGCACCCTCTGAGGGCTTCGAGGCTCACCACCCGCATCTCCCCCAGCAAGACCTCGCCGGCCCGCTCGAAGCGCAGCTCGCCCGCCTGCCCGCTGATGCGCAGGTAGCCCCGGTGCACCAGCCTCAGGTGGCAGGCCACGCACAACATGATCAGGTTCTCGTCGGCATTCGAGTCCCCACGCGAGCGGAACACCACATGATGAGCCCTCGCCCTTCGGCTTCCACGCATCTTGACAACCCTTATGCTCATGAGTAATATAAGTCTTGACGGTTATGCTCGAATAGAGCATAAAGAGAGTTGAGACAAGAAACAGATGATCCGCATCGCTGCCGAAATTCCCTCCGAGACCGAGGCCCTCTATGAGCGCGTTCGCAGCGTGGTGCCCCGCTTCGAGTGGGACCTGATGGCCCCCACCATCGCCGCCATCAATCGGCTGAAGGTGGAGAAGAACGCCGTCATTCTCGCCCACAACTACCAGACCCCCGAGATCTTCCACTGCGTGGCCGACCTGGTGGGCGACTCGCTGGCCCTGGCCCAGCAGGCCGCCAAGACCACCGCCGACACCATCGTGCTGTGCGGAGTGCACTTCATGGCCGAGACGGCCAAGATCCAGAACCCCGACAAGACGGTGCTGATCCCCGACCTGAAGGCCGGCTGCTCGCTGGCCGAGTCCATCACCGCCGAGGATGTGCGGGCTCTGCGTCGCCAGTATCCCGGCGTGCCGGTGGTCACCTACGTGAACACCAGCGCCGAGGTCAAGGCCGAGTCGGACGTGTGCTGCACCTCCGCTAACGCCGTCGAGGTGGTGGAGTCGCTGGGCGTGCCCCGCGTGCTGTGCATCCCCGACGAGTACCTGGCGCAGTATGTGGCCACCCAGACAAAGGTCGAGATCATCCCCTGGAAGGGGCACTGCATGGTGCACGAGCAGTTCACCCCCGAGCAGGTGCGCGCCTATCGCGAGCAGTTTCCCGGCCTGACCGTGCTCGCTCACCCCGAGTGCCCGCCTGAAGTGCTGGCCGAGGCCGACCTGGTGGGCTCCACCAGCCGCATGGTGCGCTTCGTGCACGAGGAGAAGCCGCGCCGGGTGGCCCTGATCACCGAGTGCTCGATGTCCGACAACATCGCCGCTGAGTGCCCCGAGGTAGAGTTCGTGCGCCCCTGCACGCTCTGCCCGCACATGAAGAAGATCACGCTTCAGAAGATCTACGAGTCGCTGCTCCACAACCGCTACGAAGTCGAGGTCGAGCCCGAGGTGGCGCGCCGCGCGCGCCTGGCCATCGACCGGATGCTGGCGGTGGGGCGTGGCACGCGCCACGGCTAAGGAGGATTTGATGCGCACAGACGTCGTCATCGTCGGATCGGGCCTGGCCGGACTCACGGCCGCCCTGCACGCCGCCACCAACGGGCTGCACGTCACCGTAGTCACCAAGAGCATGCTGGGAGGCAGCTCGCCGATAGCCCAGGGAGGGGTGGCCGTGGCCCTCGCGAGCGAGGACGACCCCGCCCTGCACGCCCGTGACACCCTGGTGGCCGGGGCCGGCCTCAGCCGCGAGGACGTGGTCTCGGTGCTGACCCGCGAGGGTCCGAGCCGCATCCTCGAGCTGATCGGGCGGGGCGCTCACTTTGACCTGGACGAGGAGGGCAACCTGGCCATGGGCCAGGAGGCGGCCCACTCGCGCCGGCGCATCCTGCACGCCTCGGGCGACGCCACCGGGGCCGAGCTGATGCGGGCCAGCCTCGAGGCGGTGCGCCGCCACCCCCGCATCGAGCTGCGCGAGGGGGTGTTCGTGTGCGAGCTGCTCGTCAGCGAGGGCCAGGTCATGGGCGTGGCCGCCCCCGGCGAGGCCCTGGTGGCCCCCGCCACCGTGCTGGCCACAGGCGGGGTGGGGCGGCTCTACCGCTACACCACCAACGCCCGCGAGTCGACCGGAGACGGCATCGCCATGGCCGCCCGCGCGGGCGCTCGCCTGCAGGACATGGAGTTCGTGCAGTTTCATCCCACCGCCCTCGACGCCGGGGGCGACCCGCTCAGCCTGATCACCGAGGCCGTGCGCGGCGAGGGCGCCTGGCTGGTGAACAGCGCCGGCCAGCGCTTCATGCCCTTGCTGCATAAAGACGCCGAGCTCGCTCCGCGCGATGTGGTGGCCCGGGGCATCTGGGCCGAGCTGGCCCGGGGCGAGCGCGTCTACCTGGACGCGCGCAAGCTGGGCGCTCGCTTCGCCCGGCGCTTCCCCACCGTGGCTCGCCTGTGCGCCGAGCACGGACTGACCCCGGCGACCGACCTCCTGCCGGTGGTGCCCGCAGCCCACTACTTCATGGGCGGCATCGCCGTGGATGAGCGGGGCCGCGCCAGCCTGCCCGGCCTGTGGGCCTGCGGCGAGACGACCTCGAGCGGCCTGCACGGGGCCAACCGCCTGGCCAGCAACTCGCTCCTGGAAGCGCTGGTCTTCGGCGCTCGCGTGGGCGACGACGTCATCGGGGCGCCGCCGGTTCGTCCCCTGGCCGTGCCGGTGGTGCGCCGCGCCGAGGTCGATTACGCCCTGGAGGCTCGCATCCGCGAGCTGATGTGGAGCCACGTGGGCCTGGTGCGCGAGGAGGCCGTACTGGCTCTGGCCCTGCAAGAACTGGAGGATCTGGCCCTGCCAGCCGGCTCCTCGGAGGTCTCCAACATGCGCGAGGTGGCCCGCTTCATCACGGCCTCGGCCCTGGCCCGACGAGAGAGCCGGGGAGCCCACTACCGCACTGACCTGCCCGACAGTGATGAGGCCTGGAGCCACCGCCGCGTAGTGGTTGAGCAGGGCCGCGTCGAGGTGCGCGAGGAGCAAGCCCGATGCGCCTCCTGAAGCAGCACTACGCCGAGCTGGTGGCCCGGGCCCTGGCCGAGGATCTCGGCCGCGGTCCCGACTGGACCACCGACTGCATCCTGGACGCGGACCAGAGCGCTCGGGCCCAGCTGATCGCCCGCGAGGAAGGCCGCATCGCCGGGGTGGAGGTGGCCGTGGAAGCCTTCCGCCAGCTCGACTCTGCCTGTGTGGTGCGAGTCGGAGTGGAGGATGGTTGCGACGCCCCGGCCGGCGCGGTGGTGCTGGAGGTGGAGGGCCAGGCCCGAGCTCTGCTCACCGCCGAGCGCACGGCGCTCAACTTCCTCGGCCGCATGAGCGGCGTGGCCACGGCCACTCGGGCCATGGTGCGCGCCGTCGAGGGTACGCGCACCCGCATCGTGGACACCCGCAAGACCACCCCCGGCCTGCGCGTGTTGGAGAAGTTCGCCGTGCGCTGCGGAGGCGGCTTCAACCACCGCTTCGGGCTCGATGACGCCGTGCTGATCAAGGACAACCACCGGGCCCTGGCCGGCGGCGTGCGCCCGGCAGTGGAGCGGGTGCGCTCGCGGGTGGGTCACACCGTCAAGGTGGAGGTCGAGGTGGACACCCTGGAGGAGCTGGCCGTGGCCCTGGAGCTGGGAGTGGATGCGGTGCTGCTCGACAACATGCCCCCCGACGTGCTGCGCCGGGCGGTGGCGATGGTGGACGGGCGAGCGGTGACGGAGGCCTCGGGCGGGATTCGCCTGGAGACGGTGCGGGCCGTGGCCGAGTGCGGGGTGGACCTGATCTCGGCCGGGGCGCTGACCCACAGCGCGAGGTGCCTGGATCTCTCGCTGGACGTGGTGGTGGCGGTCGGGGTTTAAGGCGCCGCGTCAACGCGACGTTGCCTTGACCTCAACCTTCGGCGGGGGCAGGGGGCGAGAAGGGGAAAAGCTCCCGTAGCCTCCCTGGTCGGAACGACGGATGGAGCATTCGAAGATTATCGGAATGCCACGGCCCATACGTTCTCGGGCACTCATCGTGTCGAAGCGCATTCTCAAAGCGCTCTCGACCACCTTCTGACTTAGAGGCACATCCCAGAGAGGCCATCGGAAACGTCCTGACTTCCACTTCCCAAAGCAGCATGGAGTCAGGATTTCTTGTCCGGAAGGCACTGTGGCAAGGAAGGCGAGGCCACGAAAGGCCAACCAGTCAGCTCCCGGTACTCCAAGTTTCTTTTCGAGTGACGGGTTGCCGGCCCGCAATGCGTAATCGCGGCTGCTTGTGGCATCCCATCCCAGAACAGGTAACGGACGCGAATAGGCCCACGGTCCTACCACAGCCTCAAGCAGGTCTGTCAACTCGACTTGTTGCTGCAGTTCCCGTGCCATGGCTAAGAACTTTTGTTGGCCGGCGGTGAAGTGCAAAGCCGTTGGCTTCGTCTTGCCATTGTTATCCACTGCGATTCCTGTAAGGAAAGAAGCTGCCCAATCAACACTGAGTCGATTGTCAGGTGAAGCCTCGGCAGCGAGGCTGACCAGGAATTCCCGCCCAAACTCCGGTGGTGGCTTCAAGTCGCGCTCCCCTTCATACTCAAGAGCCAGGGCCGGCTCGTGTTCAAGTGACCTCTGGTCCTCGTGCAGAAGCTGCGCTAGTTCGTCGTGTGACCCACGGAACTCATGCAATGAGGGGTTCCAAGTACCTCGGTCGGACCAACTGAGGCGCTCCTTGCCTTGGCGCTCAGTAACGACCCTCAAGACTCCGAGAGCAGCCAGGAAGCCTAGTGGATTGGAACCATCCAGTCCCGGGAGTAGCAGTTCGGTCACGCCTTGCCTCCCTGCTCACTCTCGCTCTGACGGTGGTCGGCCAGTCTCAAAATCGCCTCAAACCAGGCCAGGCCCCAGTAGCCATAACGGCTGACCATCTGCCAGAATCTGTCCGCCACTCCCGAATCCAATCGGGCCAGTGCATGGTTCGCCGGTGCCGAGAAATGCTCGAATGCGACTCGCGTAGCGCTTGATTCCTCTACAAAAGGTGCGAACGGTCTACAGTGTCCGTGATGGGAGGCCACGAGGTGAAGCAATAGGTCCACGTCGTGGACAGCAATAGGGGAGGCGGCCAACAACATGGCCAATGATTGGCACTCATGCCGGCACCCTGGAGGGTATCCCGAGCGACTCGCAGCCAGGTCTCGCCTGGCCTTTGACAGCAGGCGAATGGTAGATTTGGCCAGTGGTTCTCCTGCATTGTCTGCGAGATAGCGGTTGCCTCCCCAAAGCTTGGATTGAAAGCGGAAATCGGATTTGCCAATGTCGTGAACTAGGCCCGCCTGCCTCAGTAACTCTACCGTCTCAGGAGGACAGCCGAGTTTGCTCGCGTAATCAGCGGCTCTTCTGGCCACGCCTTGCAGATGCTCTCTGAGGGTTATCCCCGTTCCGTTGAAGGAAGCCTGGTCATCTTCCGTCGTGTTCCCGTCCCCACCGGTGCCGGTGCCTTCAAGTTGACTGACCCGACGCCCAGAAACGACTGCATATCCTTCGTCGATTCGTTGGACCCTGAGTGAGAGTGTTTGTCTTTTAAGTTCGGTGAGGATCTCGTCGAACGGTGGACCCCAATGGCTCTGCTGATCAAGCCACTCTTTGACGACTTGCCGATCATCTGCGTCTTCATCCTCTTCCGAAGGAAGATTCGGCGGTGAGATCTCCGCGCCCAGAAGGCTTCGCAAGACCGAGGCGTTCAAACGTAGGCAAGGTCTACCACGAACTCTGAATGAGGCCAGGTCGCCCAGATCTTGGACAGGTATCTCACTGCCAGGGTCCCAGTTCCCCTGACTCATGCCTCCATAGCTGGCTGGTATGATCACGGTATCGCCCGGCGCCAGTTTCTGCTGTGGGGGCCGTATCACTGCGGAGTCATCCCCTCGCCAAAGGAAGTAGGGCCGGGCGGGACGGTCCGCGGGGGCTGCCTCATCCCCGTCTGACTCACTGGCCCCTTCCACATCGGCAATGCGAGGCTCACTAAGACCCGCAAGCCAGCGACGTACCGCCACATAAGGCACTGGCATAGCCTCGCCGGTGGAAGGCGCGACCGACTCGACGATGGACTTCACCAGTTCATCTTGAGATTCGTCGGATAAAAGCTCTTGAGTGAGGTCAGCTCGCCACACCACGAGGCAGTCTGCTGGCCCGCTCCGCGGCCCGTGCAGCCAGAGTGCGATGTCAGGATCAGGTATGGGCGCAGGGGATGTTTGTACCCAAGCGTCCAGGTGCGAGGGAAGAAGGACTGGGGCCGTTGCCCTTGGGCTTGCGAGCTCAGGCGCTGATGTCGTGGGCAATCCTGACCAGCCAAAATCAATTCCGGGTTGCATCTTGAGCCATTGCCAGGTTTCCTTGAGGGCTTCGCCGTAGATTGGGTCCTTCTTCAATGAGTCTGATGAGGCGACAACGACGGCACGCGTGGGGGACGTTGCTTCGCCAAAACGGTTGAGTCGGCCAAAACGCTGCCGCAACGCATCCAGGCTTGCGCACTCAGTGACCAAACCATCGAAGTCAAAGTCCGCTCCCGCCTCAATGCACTGAGTGGCGACCACAACGAGTCGCTGGCTGGATTGATCGCGCTCTCGGCCTCCCTCAACCAGAGGCCTGAGGCGCTGCTCAAGCGCATCGCGGTCAATAGGACGCATCCTACCAGTAACCAGGACTACATTGAAATCATTCTCGTGCGAGCTTAGCAGCTGAGCAATGGCACGTGCGCTCTGAACGCGGTTGACCACCACGAGAACCCTGACGCCTTGGGGTTTGAGCATTCTGAGTGCTTCGGCTGCAACAGTACTTGCGAGTTTAGCACTCGAAGATTCTTTCAGTTCTGCCGGCTTGGATGCGCCGAGCCGGCGGGCAAGCGTCCCATTGCGTCGGTCCTCCTGATCTAGTCGAAAGGTGGAGGCACGGCTCTCACCGGAGGTTGCCGACATCTGGACGAGTTGGAATGGAGTGCGGGGCACCTGTTTTCCCCAGGTCCTGTAGAGAGACTCGATCTCCAAGAGCGTCTGGCAGAATGGCTGCGATAGATGCACCTCATCCAAGAGATAAAGCGCATCGTTCCCAAGTAGACCGGCGTGGACCGGGCGCATACTGCGCGACACACCGTACCCTCGAAAGAGGAGGCGGGAACCAACTTGGTCGACCGTGGAGACTGCGATGAGTGGCTGGGCAGGATTGCGTGCCCAACTGTCGCTGCGAGGAATTCCACCTCGCAGGAGCGCAATTTCCAGGGCGGGCCCCTCGCCAGACAGCTCTCGGAGCCTGGTGCGAACCTGGGCCAAGACTCCTGACTCGGCAGAGTTTAGTTGCGCAAGTATGTGTCTGGCCCGATCATAGGCTTGATCAACAATGGTCCTTCTGTCTACCACGTAGAGGATTCGAATTGGGGCCGAGCGCTCCGGGTTCTTGGCTTGGAGCGCGAGATGAAACAATGCGATGTCCAGGGCTGCTGTTTTTCCCGTCCCTGTAGGGAGGTCGAGGAGGTCCGGCCAAACGCCGGTGCTTGCTAACTGACTTGCGAGCCTCTGCTGCCACGGGAACGGAGGGTATCCATACAGGGTTTGAAAAAAACTGGGGAAATCTTCCGGTCTCAAGACCGCCATGGCTTTGACTCCTCGGTTTGTGGCCAGAAGAGGCCCAGGCCCAGATATCGGCCTGCGCCCAGTAGGATGGGCCCTATGACAGGTTCTTGGAAGCGGATCTTGGCGTGAGTAAGAACTCGTCGAGTTCGCCCTGGCTCGGACGGAAACGGACGAAAGGCGCGGGCCTTGGTCGAGCCGGGTAGAGGGGCATGAGGCATTACTTCGATTTCGGCCGGGGCTGGCAGACCAAGCCTTAGGATCGAATCTCGAATGGTCAGCTTTGCTTCCTCAATGGCTCTAGCCAATTTGGCTTGATCCCGAGTGGCGAGATCTCCGGGATTTCGGTCAAGAGCTACGGGGCTGCTTGAAAGCCAGATGCGCGAGGGACCGCACCAAGTCTTCTCCAAAAGCGTTCTCGCTGCTGACTCCGTGTCAAGTCTGCGCACAATCCAGACTCCGACGTTCCCGAGGTTTACCGGAAGGCTGGGAAGGTCTTGCTCATCGTCTCTGTTGCGGTTTTCCTTCTCCCAGCTTCGAAGCGCCTCGCCGAGGTTGGCCCGTTCAGGGTCAGAAAGATCTCTGGGTGGCACAATGGCGAATCCGAGCAAATGACCGGTTGCCTGGTAAGATGCCACTAGAGGTAGAGGTACGATGGCTACGTGATCTCGCTCGCTGGTTGAGCCGTCAGCCTGATGGCCAGAAATGACCTCAGGAATCGGCTTTGGATAGTACCGGAGCAGCACTTTACGAATGATCCTGGCCAGGCCGACCAGCGATGTCTGCGGGAGTCGAGGCCCATCAATACGCCGAAAAGTCAGCCAGGAATCAGAAAAACATGAGCAGGGAAATGACAGGGCTTTGGGCTCTACAGGTTTAGCGTAGGTCGCGAATCTGGCAGGCATTACTCTTGGCTCGGTTTCACGGTGACGTTCGTAAGACCGCATCAAAGCACAGAGTTGGCCCTCGCGAGTCACGCGCAAGAGCATCCCACCCTCTGGATCAGGAACGTAGGTTGGCTGGCCTGGATCATCTACAAGTCGGGCCGAGACAAGCGATGAAGAGTGGCCAAGTCTGACAAGTCGAGCCAGCAACCCGTCAAGAATTCGCTGCTGTTCCAAGTTCGGCTCGATATCTGGCCAGGCAAATGTTACAACTGGCACTTCCGGAGTCACGGAGGGAAAGGAGCGCGGCTGACGGATTCGACTCTCGGGGAGAACATGCGTTGCGCTGATGGCCCCCCCGACTGTCGGCTTCGTTACTGGTGCAACGACTTTCAGTATCTTGTCTGCGAGCTTCTTCTCCAGTTTCTGCAGATTCTTGGCCAGGGAATCCCGTTCTTTTAACGACTGTGAGGCATTCAGAGCGTGGCGGGCCTGATCGACAAGCGCCTGGTCTTCATCGAGGTTCGATATCGTGTAGCAATCGTTCACCGGAACGAAGACAGTTACGGCCTCACGTTCAGTGCAGGATGAGGCGTTGATCAGAGGGAAACCGAGGCCCTCCAGCCACTCGAGTGCAGCCAATTCATTGTTGTCTCCTCCGCTCTCGAAGCAAGTGGCTACAAGAGCGGAGTAGAGCCTGGCCGGATGAGGAGGCCACTCGCCTCTTCGTCGATCATTGAATGCTGTAGCAGTATAGCGGCCTGTAAGTAGCGTGATCTCGATGGCGAGCATTTACTCGGCCGCTTCTTCGCCCACAGCCTTCAGTTCTCGGCTTACTCTGATCAGGCCAGCGAGCTTAGGAGCGGGCTTCAGCTTCATCGGGCCGGGTGACCATCCAAGCCCAACAATGGATGCCTCATGAGCAGCCTGCTTGAGCAAGTTGGAAGCTTGCGCTGCGTCAAGCGAGAACTTACGCTGACTCCCATCTCTCCCGAGCAACTCAAGAACAAGAGGGTCCTTGGCAATTAGGAGCGAGCGAGACCGAAGGTCATAGTCGTTCTCGCGGTGGTATACGATAGCCGCCAGGGCTAGCGCAGCCAGGGCCGTACGACCTGACAATTCCGCCGCAGGGCGATCTGAATCCTGGTAACGTTCCCCAGCTACACTTGACTGAAAGCGCAGTCTCCTTAGGGCCGGCAGCGAAAGTACCATAGTCTGAACCGCGTGGTCAAAGGTTACGCCGCCAGCTTCGGAGTCGATCGTTGGTGGAATATTCCCGTGGTTTATGACTGCTGGTGTACCTTTCTCTCCCTTGGTCCTACCGAAGAGCTTAGGAGTCCCCTTCTCAGAAGCTGCTTCGGCCGAAACAGTCGTCCAGTCATTGGGGTCCGACTTGGACTCGTAGACCGTTCCAGCCTTTCGCTCGATTCCGGCCGGGTCGATGCGACTAGCAGTCTTGACGCCAGGGACCGCGCCATAAGCAACGATCTCGGATACTAGGCAGCGCTGGAATTTCGAGCCTAGACCTCCTTTGGGGCCGGTTGAGTCCCAGCATCCAAAAATCAGAGCGGTAGGACAAGTCTTATACATCCCGGTGCAGTTATCGGGGCGACTCTCTGAGAACGCTCTCCCTGTCTCAGTTTGACGAAAGGGGACTCCCTGACTGTCAACACTGTCACGCAAGAGCGCGTCAGCTATTCGATGGGGGGCTTCCAGAGAAGTAATTCGGTCGAGGTCGGCCAGTTCCGGATATTCGGAAAAGTCCACTTCAATGAGGGGAAAGACGCGCAACTTATCGGTCCGCCAGCCTTCAAGCAACGCTTCTTCCATCCGATTCGCCTGCGAGGCGACCGAGTCCAGCAATACCGTTTGGACAGCATCGCCGTTAATTCGCCGTTCCTCCATCGCATACTTGGTAGAACTACGCCCCTCTTTCAGGTAAGTAGGAGGAAACACTTTGTCCCCCGGGCCGCCGGCGGGTTCAAGGCGGGTGATGGCCCGGATGGCTGCAACTTCCCCGCCTACGGCCGCTCTAAGAGTGTCAAGATCAAGGCTCGGGTATTGAGTCATAGAGGTCTACCCCATTGTCTCAAGATCTAGCATAGCAAAAGGGTTCCTCATTGCATCTGCTAGGCACGGAGTTGACAGAAAGGTATCATCCCCCGGTGAACTGTTGACTGTGACGCCGGTCGACTTACTCCTGCGGAAGAAATCATCCGGTGTCAATGAACCTCATTGACACCGGATGACCTCTCATGCCACTGACTTCAACAGGCTGTCTCGGCGACGCGCTTCCTTCGAGACCCAACGCTGAAAACTGGACGGGTTTGGCCACGCCCGACTCAAAAACGCTCTAGTTGGCATTGCGCCAGCCGGGTAAAGTTCTTCGGCCCAGAGAAATTGAATGTTTTTGTAATCAGGCCGAAATTGTTTGGTCCAGAAGTGCTCATCGCTGAGCGAGTGAAGCCATTCACGGAATTCTGCCATGCGACTACTCCATTCTGCAGGAGAAGCCTAGGAAGTGTTCAACTTCCTAAGGTATAGAGGCAGCTAATCCTGCTGATACTAGGCTCGCGTTACAGCGCGAGCCTTCTTTTGTTGGGTCAAGAGTTACCAATCAATCAACCTAAACACTGGGATCTCCCAATCTTCAACGGGGCTTGACCCAGCATGAGTTTAGCATGGTGGCCACGCTGTGTCAAAACTGGGATCACCCAAGAAGTTATTTGTGATGTCGTCCCTGGGCGGATCGGCGTCAATGTTCTGCTGAGAACTAGCTGCAAATCTGCGGGTTGCGGTATGTGCCGGTCGGGATCGAATGTTCGCACGATGGACCAGCATGCCGAGGTCAGAGAGCTTCTGGCCGAACTGAAGCACTGCGCGAGGAGAACGCCATATTGCACGCGGGGTTGGCTGACCTCAACCAGCGTCATGAGCTGACGGAGGCGATGCTGCTCGAGGCAGAGCGTGCGCCGAAGCATGCCGGACCCGACCCCAGACGAAGCCTCGAGATCGCGTCCGAAGGCCAGAATACAAGCGTTACCGCATTCGCGACAGCCTCGCTTGACACGCATCAGAAATGGGGTCTGCACGCTACCTCAATAAGTTTGTATTCTATTCAACAGGGCTTATGAATTGCACGACGGAATCCGTTGCTGAGATCGTGGGGGAGGATGCTCGGATGTCAGAAACCCGGCCCAGTGAAGACGTTGACAAGGGTCGGCTTGAGGCCGAGTTAACGGTAAGCCTGCCCCGGGGTCTTGGCGCCGACGCAGTGCTGCCTTCCACGAGCTCAGAGGACCCGTTGCGGATGGTCAGCCGAATGGCCAACTTGAAGCAGGACGCGATTCCTGGTGCAGCTCCAGAGCTGCTCCCGGTGCGAATGCTCAATGAGTTCGTGTACTGTCCTCGCCTGGCTTATCTCGAGTGGGTTCAGGGCGAATGGCAGGAGAATGCGGATACGGTCGAGGGGACCTTCGTGCATCGACGAGTGGATACTCAGTCCGGCCGTTTGCCCGAGCCTTCTGCCGAGGGCGATGAAAGCCCACCGCTCAAGGTTCGTAGCCTCAAGCTAGAAGCTCCCCGGTTGGGGATTCTGGCCGTGATGGACCTGGTCGAGGCCGAGGGTGGCGAGGCTGTGCCCATTGACTTCAAGCGAGGCAAGCCGCCCGATAACGCTCACCGCGCCTGGGATCCGGAGCGTGTCCAGGTCTGTGCTCAGGCCCTGATTCTCCGGGAGAATGGTTGGAAATGTGAGCGAGGAATGCTCTACTTCACTGAAGCACGCCAGAGGGTCGAGATTCCGATTGACCAGGAGCTGCTGCGCCTGACCATGGATGCCATAGGCCAGGCTCGCAGCGTGCTCGCCTCGCCGATGATTCCGCCACCGCTCCTGAATAGTCCCCGTTGTCCCAGGTGCTCTCTGGTCGAGATCTGTCAGCCTGATGAGGTGAACTTTGTGGCCGGCCGGTTGGATGGGTCTGTGCGGCGTCTTGTACCTCCCCTTGCAGAGGCCCTACCGCTCTATGTTCAGGAGCAGGGATACTCGGTCGGGGTTTCAGGGGAGGTTCTCGAAGTTCGTGAGCGGGGCAAGAGAATCGGCGAGGCTCGCTTGCTGGATACTTCGCAAGTCTGCCTGCGAGGTAACGCCCAGATCTCTACCCAGGCGATTCGCGCCGTAGCCGACCGAGGCATCCCGATTTGCTACCTGACTTACGGAGGGTGGCTTGCGGCGGTGACCACCGGCATGACCCACAAGAATATCCACCTGCGCCAGAGCCAGTTCCGTGCCGCCTTTGATAGCGAGCGAAGTCTTGAGTTGGCCCGCCAGTTTGTGTGGGCGAAGATCCGTAACTGTCGGACCATGGTGATGCGCAACGCCCGTGACCTGGACCCAGCTGTGCCATTGGAGTTGAAGCGCCTCGGCTCGGCCGCTCGAGCCGCCAGTTCGGTTGAGTCGTTGCTGGGTATCGAGGGGATGGCAGCTCGGGTCTATTTTTCTCAGTTTGGATCGATGCTCAAGAAGCCGATCGAGGGCTACGACTTTGATGGCCGGAACCGGCGTCCGCCGCGGGACCCGGTAAATGCTCTCCTTTCCTACATGTATTCCCTGATGACCAAAGATTTTACGGTAGCGGCTCTATCCATTGGACTTGACCCCTACCAGGGGTTCTTTCACCAGCCGCGCTATGGTCGGCCATCACTATCGTTGGATCTGATGGAGGAGTTTCGACCGTTGCTGGGTGACTCGACTGTCCTGACGTTGCTGAATAATGGAATCGTGGATGGCGATAACTTTACCCGCTCAGGTGGCGCTGTCTATCTCAGCAGTGCCGGTCGCCGAGCAGCAATCCAGGCTTATGAGCGACGACTGGATACCCCGATCGTCCATCCCGTCTTCGGCTACAAGATTTCCTACCGCCGTGTAATGCTCGTGCAGGTACGCCTCCTGGGCCGATTTCTACAGGGCGAGATCGATCACTATCCGGCCTTCGTCACGCGCTGATGCGGGGAGACTTCATCGTAACATACGACATCTGCGATCCCACTCGACTGCGGCAGGTCTTCAAGACGATGAAGGGTTACGGGGACCACCTCCAATACTCTGTCTTTCGGTGCGCGTTAGACCGGACGAGATTCACTCTCCTGAAGCAGGCCCTGCTGGACATCATCAACGAATGGGAAGACCAGGTGTTGTTCATCTACCTGGGACCGGTCAGCGAAAGATCTCACAAGAAACGTCGGATTCGTTCCATCGGAAGGCCTATGGATACCCTGGTTCGTGAGGTCAAGATTTTTTGAGCTGGACGATCTTTGACAACAGAATCGATCATGAGTCGGTTAGGACCAGTTTCCTGTGCGAGCGCGGCGAGAGCCGAATACCCTCCGGTCGCGCTCGCATTGCTTTCCCCGACAGGCTTGGCGACCATTGCGTCCGACCCCAACAGGCTGTTTTGGATGGGACGTGGAATGGCCTGGCAAGCGGCGCTCGCAGATGTCTCGGCAAACCCGCGCGGTTTGTGGGACGGCGTCGGGCGCTCCATCCACGGTCTTCGGATCGTGGCCCCATTGAAGCAGGTCAGCCGGCTCTGAGGCTTGCGCCTGGTCGTTCGGGCCATCCACGGTCTTCGGATCGTGGCCCCATTGAAGCCCGGCTCCCTACACCGCCGCGGGTGCTTTCCACGCGCACCATCCACGGTCTTCGGATCGTGGCCCCATTGAAGCGCTGATTACCCCGAGAGCAGCGGTCACGCTTCGGAGTTGCCATCCACGGTCTTCGGATCGTGGCCCCATTGAAGCTGATGGTCCCGCCCCGAGCCCGGAATAGCGCGTCAACCATCCACGGTCTTCGGATCGTGGCCCCATTGAAGCAGCGTCCACGCGGTTGGGGTTGCAGAGACTACCCCCATCCACGGTCTTCGGATCGTGGCCCCATTGAAGCTCTGGACGATACCTCGCCTCCTCGATGGTCATTTCGACCCATCCACGGTCTTCGGATCGTGGCCCCATTGAAGCAGTGTATAGTGGTTTCAACTGGAGGACACACAATGCCATCCACGGTCTTCGGATCGTGGCCCCATTGAAGCCTGAGCGAAGAGCAGCACGCGGCGCAGGGACTCGAGCCATCCACGGTCTTCGGATCGTGGCCCCATTGAAGCCAGGTTACCCGCATCCAGACCAGTGAGGATAGCCAGGGCCATCCACGGTCTTCGGATCGTGGCCCCATTGAAGCGGGCAGTCGGAGCAGCGCTCGAGGGCCGAGTTCCTCCTCGGCCATCCACGGTCTTCGGATCGTGGCCCCATTGAAGCAGCCGACAGACCCCTGGCGCCAGGGTCGTTTTCGTCCATCCACGGTCTTCGGATCGTGGCCCCATTGAAGCGATTTGATCGCGGGGCTGATGGATACGGACGGAAGCCCATCCACGGTCTTCGGATCGTGGCCCCATTGAAGCCGCGAGAACCACTGCACTTTGCACCGTTCGAGCTGCCATCCACGGTCTTCGGATCGTGGCCCCATTGAAGCGGCGGAATGCAGGGCCTGGACGAGCATCTGAGCAGCCCATCCACGGTCTTCGGATCGTGGCCCCATTGAAGCATCCAGACACTGGCCACCGCGACGGTAGGCCGGTAACCATCCACGGTCTTCGGATCGTGGCCCCATTGAAGCCGCGGGATGGCCACGCTCGTCACGGAGCATACCCTGCCATCCACGGTCTTCGGATCGTGGCCCCATTGAAGCTGGTGAGAACTGAAAAAAATCCCACCTTTTTTTAGCTCCATCCACGGTCTTCGGATCGTGGCCCCATTGAAGCTCGGGAGCATCTGGCGCACATCTGCCCAGTGGGTGCGGGCACCATCCACGGTCTTCGGATCGTGGCCCCATTGAAGCAACACCATGGCCACCCGGCCGCCTGCGCGAATTTCGGCCCATCCACGGTCTTCGGATCGTGGCCCCATTGAAGCCGGTTCCAGACGCGCAGGGCCTGGAACGAGTCCCGGATCCATCCACGGTCTTCGGATCGTGGCCCCATTGAAGCTTGCCAGCATCCAGGGCAAAACAGGGGTGCAGTTCGCCCATCCACGGTCTTCGGATCGTGGCCCCATTGAAGCAACCCGGCCTGGGTGAACTCGTTGGCGAGCTGGGCCATCCACGGTCTTCGGATCGTGGCCCCATTGAAGCACCCCCCATTCTGCCAGGGTGGTAGAGTTGCTCCAGAGCCATCCACGGTCTTCGGATCGTGGCCCCATTGAAGCTCACGATTCAGCATGTAGAGGGTGAGGGTCGGAATCGCCATCCACGGTCTTCGGATCGTGGCCCCATTGAAGCAAGAACGCGGCTCCCTCGTGGATCAGGAAGTTGCGCGGCCATCCACGGTCTTCGGATCGTGGCCCCATTGAAGCCTCGTGCTCGCGCACCTCGCGCACCAGGGCCTGAAGCCCATCCACGGTCTTCGGATCGTGGCCCCATTGAAGCCTGCCTAGCCCTGCTGGAAGAGCACCTGGTTTGCGCTCGACCATCCACGGTCTTCGGATCGTGGCCCCATTGAAGCCCGGCACTCCAAATCCTGTCGGAATGGTAACACCCCCACCCGCCATCCACGGTCTTCGGATCGTGGCCCCATTGAAGCACCATATCAACGGTAACCGTGCTGATAATTGCATTGACCATCCACGGTCTTCGGATCGTGGCCCCATTGAAGCCTGGAGAGCAGACCGGACCCGAGGACTGCGAGCCCGAGCCATCCACGGTCTTCGGATCGTGGCCCCATTGAAGCCAGCTCTGCCCACATTTGCTGGGAGAGCGGATAGGTTGCCATCCACGGTCTTCGGATCGTGGCCCCATTGAAGCCCGCAAGCGGGGCAACAGGGGTAGAGCAGCGATCGAGCCCATCCACGGTCTTCGGATCGTGGCCCCATTGAAGCACGCCGCTCTGCCCGTAGGGATTTCTGCTCCTCTTTGAGCCATCCACGGTCTTCGGATCGTGGCCCCATTGAAGCCTCGTGGGCGTCGGCCGGCTCTGGCAGGCCGAGCGCCGCGCCATCCACGGTCTTCGGATCGTGGCCCCATTGAAGCGGCTTCGATGCGGCCGAAAACCTCCGCAACACCTGTGAGTGCCATCCACGGTCTTCGGATCGTGGCCCCATTGAAGCGAGACGGGCAGCGCGTCGAGGTGGCCGCTGCAGCCAACCATCCACGGTCTTCGGATCGTGGCCCCATTGAAGCCAGCCACCACCGCCCCCCTGTTCGTCACGGGCCGACTGCCCATCCACGGTCTTCGGATCGTGGCCCCATTGAAGCCACCGACCTCCATCAGCGCCGCCTTTCAGGGGGTTTGCCATCCACGGTCTTCGGATCGTGGCCCCATTGAAGCCACCAGATGAAGCATCGTCTGGGCGCGGCGCAGCGCGTCCATCCACGGTCTTCGGATCGTGGCCCCATTGAAGCTGGATGGCGTCCAGGCGGTCGAGCATCTTGAGTTGGTCGCCATCCACGGTCTTCGGATCGTGGCCCCATTGAAGCCGACCTTTGCCCCTCCGTGGGAGGGGTCTTAGGGGGTCCCCATCCACGGTCTTCGGATCGTGGCCCCATTGAAGCTACACGCGCGCAGCGCGGGAGGGGGTGACACTCACCTCCCGCCCATCCACGGTCTTCGGATCGTGGCCCCATTGAAGCCGTATTTGCCGATCCCCTTCCCGCCCGCGATCTTCTCGACCATCCACGGTCTTCGGATCGTGGCCCCATTGAAGCTGAAGGAGGACTGATGGGTCCTGGACACCTCTTCGACCCATCCACGGTCTTCGGATCGTGGCCCCATTGAAGCCGCAGGGCTGCGGCGCGGCGCTCCTCGACGTGGAGCAGCCATCCACGGTCTTCGGATCGTGGCCCCATTGAAGCAGGCGATGGCGCATCTCCCAGTGGGGCGTGAGCCAGTGCCATCCACGGTCTTCGGATCGTGGCCCCATTGAAGCCAACGTCGCATACTCCTCACGAGTAGGCTTGGCCCGCCATCCACGGTCTTCGGATCGTGGCCCCATTGAAGCAATAGTCCTCCCGTCCGAACGCCCCCTGGCTCTGCCAGGCCATCCACGGTCTTCGGATCGTGGCCCCATTGAAGCACAAGGACGGCCAGAAGCGTATCTTCCGCATCACCGCCATCCACGGTCTTCGGATCGTGGCCCCATTGAAGCGACTGACGCCCTGCAGTTCTCGGGCGACTGGTCGCAGCCATCCACGGTCTTCGGATCGTGGCCCCATTGAAGCGACCTAAACTTGGTCAGACGGACCGCGCCAGTATCGTCCGCCATCCACGGTCTTCGGATCGTGGCCCCATTGAAGCGTCTTGTCTGGGGAGAGTTTCGGAACCGGGAGATTCGCCATCCACGGTCTTCGGATCGTGGCCCCATTGAAGCCCCCGGTCGACCAGGCCGGATTCCCCCGTCACAACCTACTCCATCCACGGTCTTCGGATCGTGGCCCCATTGAAGCCTGGGCGAGTAGACGCGGGTGAATCCGCCAATACGTGCCATCCACGGTCTTCGGATCGTGGCCCCATTGAAGCGCGTGCTGGAGCCGGCATCGACGGCCTGCAAAAGCCATCCACGGTCTTCGGATCGTGGCCCCATTGAAGCCAACACCCTGGTGGCCAGCAGCCTCTGTCCGCCAGAGCCATCCACGGTCTTCGGATCGTGGCCCCATTGAAGCGATGCTGTTGAAAATCCAATTCTTGACCAGAGTGGGGCCATCCACGGTCTTCGGATCGTGGCCCCATTGAAGCGATAGACAGCATGTCAGCGTAATCCCGACAAGCCGGATCCAGCCATCCACGGTCTTCGGATCGTGGCCCCATTGAAGCCAACAGCAAGTCGAGTGCGTCGGCGGCGATGGACATGCGCCCCATCCACGGTCTTCGGATCGTGGCCCCATTGAAGCTTTTGGTAGTGATGACCGGCGAGCATCTGAGCCACCCCATCCACGGTCTTCGGATCGTGGCCCCATTGAAGCATCCCAACGACGTGAGGTGGCCTGAAGAGCCTCAACCATCCACGGTCTTCGGATCGTGGCCCCATTGAAGCGCAGTGAATTTCCGAAGATCTCACTGGGAAAGTGCTCCCTGCCATCCACGGTCTTCGGATCGTGGCCCCATTGAAGCAGAGTCTGGAGGAGTCCCTCGAGGGGTCCGGGTTCCATCCGGCCATCCACGGTCTTCGGATCGTGGCCCCATTGAAGCTTCCTGCTCCTCCTCCCACGCACTCCCGTGAGACTCCACCCTCCGGAATAAAGAGACTATTTACCTTGCCATGTTAATGTGTTATAACTTTTGCACATATGGCAAACGTCCAAACCGTCTCCCCCTGGGTCCGGCTGCTCCGCTTGATTCGGCTGGACTTCTCCGACCTGGTGGTGCTTGTCAGTTACAACCTGGTCAGCGCCCTGCTGGTGCTGGCCACACCGCTGGCCGCTCAGGCCCTGATTAACAGCATAGCCGCCGGTATGTTCCTGCAGCCGGTGGTAGTGTTGACGGCCCTGCTCTTCCTGGGGCTGGCTCTGGCCAGCCTGCTGGGAATGCTTCAGTTCACCCTGGTTGAGCTGCTCAAGCAGCGGGTGTTGGCCCGGACCGCTCTGCGGCTGAGCCAGCGTTTGCCGTTTGCCAGCCTGCTGGTCTTTCAGCGGACCAATTCGGCCGAGCTGCTCAACCGATTCTTCGACGTGCTGACCCTCCAGAAGTCGGCCTCCAAGCTCTTGCTCGACTGCCCCCAGGCGGTTCTCCAGGTGCTGGTGGGACTGCTGTTGCTTTCTTTTTACCACCCTTTCCTGTTGCTCTACGGGCTGGCCCTGGTGGCCGGCATGCTGTTTGTCTTGCTGATGGGCTTCGGGGGAATCTCCAGCAGCATTCGCGTCTCGGCTCGTAAATACCGCGTGGCCGGCTGGCTCGAGGAGCTGGGGCGCTGCCAGTTGGCCTTCAAGATGGCCCCGGGCAGCACGCTTCCCGAAGGCCAGACGGATCGGCTGGTGGTGGACTATATCCTGGAGCGGCGACGCCATTTTCTGGTCTTGTTGCGCCAGTGGGCGGCACATTACGCGGTCTATGTGGTGGGTAGCGCGGGTATTCTCGGGCTGGGAGGCTGGCTGGTCATCAATCGTGGCCTCACCCTCGGTCAGCTGGTGGCGGCTGAGCTGGTCGTACTGAACGCCCTCCGGGCCTTCGAGAAGATCGTCTATTCCCTGCCAGCTTTCTATGACACCCTGACGGCCCTGGACAAGCTCAGTGCCATCGAGGAGATTCCCCTCGAGCGCAAGGATGGCAGACCGGTACCGACCACCTTCGCCGGCCCGGTGCTCGAGTGCCGGCACCTGTCTTACCAGTATTTTGAAGGGTTCTCTCTGCGCGAGGTCAGTCTGCGGCTCGAGCCTGGCAGCCTGGTCAGCCTGTTGGGCCCCAACGGCTCGGGCAAGTCCACTCTGCTCGAGCTGATCGCTGGCCTGCTCGAGCCCAGTCAGGGCCTCTTGCTGGTCAACGGGGTGGATGTGCGCGACGCCTGCCTGACCAGTCTGCGCAAGGTGGCGGTGCTGGTGGGGCAGCCCCAGGACCTTTTCGAGGGCACCATCGAGGAGAACATCCTGGTGGGCCGCGAGCTTGACCATGGGGACCTCCTCTGGGCTCTGGAGCTGACCAGGCTTGACCATGACCTGGCCCTGACCAAGCAGGGCCTGAAGACGCGCCTGGTCAGCGAGGGACGTAACCTCTCGCGGGGGATGCGCCAGAAGGTATTGCTGGCCAGGGCCGTGATCGGCCGGCCCCGTCTGCTGTTGCTGGACGAGGCCCTCACCTCCATCGACGAGCGCGACCGGGTGGCCATTCTGGAGGCCATGGCGCCGAAGAGAAACCAGTGGACGGTCCTCAATGTCACCCACGAGCCCTGGTCGATGATGGCCTCTGACTGCATCTACGTGCTCGAGGCAGGCCAACTGGTCCAGCAGGGCGGGTTTGAGGAGCTGATCAAGCAGGCCGATGGCTTGCTCGCTCGCCTGTACCCCGAGCTGGCCGCTCGTTGGAAGGAAGACTGATGGACTCGCTCAGTATGCGCATGGTGAAGACTCCTCGCCTGGGCTGCCTGCTGGCGGTCCTTCTGGCGGGGCTATTGGCCCTTGCGGTGGTGATCCTGGTCTATACCCCCTGGCAACAGTCGGTGAAGGGAGCGGGTCAGGTGACGATGTTCCACCCGATGAGCCGCCCCCAGCCGGTTGAGGCTCTGATCCCGGCAAGAGTGGTGAGCTGGAAGGTGCTCGAGGGCCAGACGGTTCGAGCCGGCCAGTTGCTCCTCGAGCTCGAGGACGTGGACTCCAAGTTTCTCGACCCCGCTCAGGCCGGCCTCATGCGCGAGCAGCGTCAGGCCCTGCTGCGGAGGCGGCAGGCGGCCCTGGGCCGGGAGGCGGCTCTGGCGCGGCAGCTCAGCGCCATGCTGCGCTCGCAAGAGGCGTCCCTTCCCATCGCCTCGGTTCGCAACCAGCAAAGCGACGATCGCTTGCTGGCCGCCCGCCAGGCTCTCAAAGCAGCCACTCAGGCCAGCGAGACGGCTCGGCTGAATTTGCAGCGCCTCGAAGACCTGCATGCCCGAGGGCTTCGTTCGACCCGCGACCTGGAGCTGGCGCAGCTCGAGGGCGTGCGCGCGGCCACCGAAGTGGAGCGTGCTCAGGTGGCTGTGGAGGTGGCCGAGAAGGACATTCGGGCGGCCACCCTGGACGTGAGCAAGGTGCTGGCGGATACTTCTGCCGCCATGGCGGGCGTGGAGGCCAACCTCAACTCGGTGCGAGAGTCTATCGCCTCCATCGACAGCGACCTTCGCAAGCTGGAGATCGAGCTGGGAAACCTGGAAGTTCGCAATAAGCAGCAACGGGTGGTAGCCCCCTCGGACGGTCGGGTGGTCCGGCTGCTCAAGGTGGGCAAGGGCGAGACGGTCAAGCCTGGCGACGTGCTGGCCACCATCGTGCCCGCGGTCGACGATCAGGCTGTTGAGCTGTTTGTCTCCCAGGATGACGCTCCGCTGGTGGCTCCCGAACGCCCCGTTCGTCTCATGTTCGCCGGCTTTCCGGCTCTGCAGTTCTCGGGTTGGCCCTCGGCCTCGGTGGGCACGTTTGCCGGGCGGGTGGCCGTGGTGGACGCGGTGGACGATGGCAGCGGTCGCTATCGCTTGTTGGTGCGACCCGACGAGGTGGCCATCGCCTCCGGGCGTGAAGAGCCCTGGCCGAAGGGAGAAATTCTGAGGCCCGGCAGCGCCGCCAGCGGGTGGGTCATGCTCGACACCGTGCCGCTGTACTTTGAGCTCTGGAGGCGCTGGAACGCCTTCCCCCCCAATTTCCCAAGCCATGAGAAGGGGGCCGACAAGGCGCCCTCGATCCCCAAGCGGAGCGCGAAATGAGTTTTCTCCTGGTCTTCTTGCTCCTGCTCGGGGTTGCGGGAGCTCAGCCCCTGACTCTTCGCGACCTGCTCAAGCGCGTGGAGACTCATCATCCCGTGCTGCGCCAGGCTGACCTGGCGGTGCAGATGGCCCGGGCCAGGGTGACGGAGAAGGAAGGTGCCTTCGACCCGACCCTGGCCTTGAGCAGCGGCTACCAGCGCTACAACAGCTCGAGCGACCCGGGCAAAGGCAAGGAGGCTTTTGTCAATGGGCTGGATGTCTTCTGGACGACACCTTCCGGCATCAAGCTGGGGGCTGGGGCCGACCTCAACCGGGGGGACATCAAGTCGCCCGCCAGCCTGACCGGCGAGGGCGGCACCTACTACCTGGAGGCCAAGATCCCCCTGCTGCAGGGTTTCGAGATCAACGACAAGTCCGTGGCCTGGCAGCAAGCCAGGCTAGGTCTGCCGCTGGCCGAGGCCGAGCGCAGCCTGGTCCGCTTGAGCTTGCTCCGCTCCGCGGGAGAGTCCTACTGGGACTGGGCCGGAGCCTGGCAGGCGGTGGATGTCAATCAGAGATTGCTCGAGCTCACGCGCGAGCGTCTGGAGGTGGTGAAGACGCGGGTGGAGTCAGGCGACCTGGCTGCCATCGACGTGGCCGAGACCGAGCAAGAGCTTGAGCGTCGGCGCGGATCGTTGACCAGGGCTCGCCGTCTGGGCGAGAGCACCAGCCTCAAGCTGGCCTACTTTCTCTGGGAGGATGAGCGGGTGCCGGGTCGCGAGAGTGCTCCGGCGCAACTGGATTCACCTCGCCCGCTGACCGTGGAAGAGGCCGGTCAGGCACGGCTGGAGGCGATCCGACTGCGACCCGAGTTTCGGGGGCTGACGGTTCAGCGCGAGATCGTCTGGCTGGACCAGAGCCTGGCCGAGAACAACCAGCGCCCGGCGCTCAACCTGATCGTGAGCCCGGGGATGGATGTGGGCAACCAGGGAGTGGGGCCGGTCTTCAGAGGCGGGCTGGAGCTGGTCATTCCCCTTCAGACTCGAGAGGCGGACGGCAAGCTGGAGCTGGCCCGACTCAAGATTGAGGATCTAGACCTCAAGACCTTGCTGCAGTCGCGGAAGGTGCTGCTGGAGGTGGAGGATGCCATCTCGGCCGTCACTGCCGCCTACGAGCGATTTCAGGCCGCCGAGCGCGAGTTGGAGCTTGCCCGTCGCGTCGAGGAGGGGGAGCGCTACCGCTTCTCCATGGGTGACAGCACGGTCTTTCTGGTCAACCAGCGTGAGCGGGCTGCCGCCGAGGCCGAGCTGCGCCGGCTCGAGGTGCAGGGGGAGTATCTCAAAGCTCTGGTGGGATTAGATGCGGCCGCCGGGCGGCTGGGAGAAGACAGGCCTCTAGAATCTGCTCGATGACCTGCGTCATAGGACCTTGCCCCCTTTCGCGCCATAATGGAGGCAGCTCACACAGCGCAAGGAGTTGACCATGAGCAGAATCCTGGTTCCCATAGACGGCTCGGGCGAGAGTCACTCCGCCCTGCCCTACGCATTGAGGATGGCCCGACTGTACCAATCCGAGATCGTCCTGGTCGGGGTGGCTGAAAAGGCCTATGAGGAAGAGCCTGAGCCCGGGAAGGCCCGCATGGGCCTGGAGGAGCATCTCGGCAAGCTCCGGGAAGCCTTCGAGAAGATGGGGGTGCCCATCAGCGTTCGGGCGGCCTCCGGGGTTCCTGCCGAGGAGATCATACAGTTGGCCGACCAATGCGCTGCCGACCTCATTGTCATGAGCTCTCACGGGCGCCGCGGGACCGGCCGCTGGCTGCTGGGCGGGGTGACCGCTCGGGTGATGCGCGAAGCCGACTGCCCGGTGATGATTACCCGCCCGGGGGAGCATCAGCCAGGCGAGACCCACAACGCGCCCTTCCGGCGCATCCTGTTGCCTCTTGATCGTAGTCCGCTTTCCGAGCGAGCGATGGACGCCGCGGCCTACCTGGCCGAGCGGGATCAGGCTCATCTCTGCCTGCTCGGGGTGGTGGACTATCCCACCTGGTTGTGTTTTCAGACCGAGGAGAAGTGGGCCCAGCGACTGCCCGCCGTGACCGAGCAGTACCTGAGCGAGCAGGCTGAGAAGCTCAAGAAACGGGGGATTCGCGCCTACACTCAGGTGTGCATCGGTGATCCAGCCGAGCAGATCCTCCGGCTTGCCGAGTCGGATGTGGACCTGATCGTGATGGCGACCCACGGATACTCCGGCATCGCCCGGGCCATCATGGGCAGCGTGGCCGAACGGGTAGTTCACCACGCGCGTTGTCCCGTGCTCTTCGTGCGCCAGCATCGAGGGGCGGTGGCTTCTCCACCGCTGGCTGAGCAAAGCCCTTCTCCAGGCTGAGGTGGTTCAGATCTGCCAGTCGTTGACCGCCAGCCAGTGGCGGATACTCAGGCGCACGCGCTCGCTGTCCGCCCGGGCTGCCTGAGCCTGCTCGAGGTCGATGGCGATTTCACGCTCGTAGTCTGCGTCTTCGCGAAGCTGCTGCAGCAGTGGTTTGCCTCAGTCAAATCTCCACGCCCTCGCGCTCGATGTCCAGGATCAGTCGGCGCTCTCGGTCTTTGAGCCGGGCGATGCGTTCGGGGTCGACAACAAAAGGACTCAGAGCAACCGGGTTGGATTCCTCGAGCATCATGTCGGCCCCCGCGAACACGATCGCTTTGCGGGTCTCGTGGTCTGCCGAGTCTACCACCACCATCAGATCCAGATCTGAATCGGGGCGGCACAGTCCTCGCGCTCGAGAGCCGAAGGCTCGCAGGCGAAGAAGACGCGGGCCGAGCATGGCCACCAGCCGTTGCTTGAATCGGGCGGCAAGCTCACGATCTGACTGTTCCACGCACTCCCATTCCGCTCGGTCCCTCGCAACCCCTCCGGTCAGAAAAAAGCCTCTCGGGAACCGTCGGGGGGAGACGGGGCACCCGAGAGGCAAACATGGCTGGCGTTTGGAACCACCATCCTCGCAGAGCCGGAACAGGGGAACCGGCCTGACTTTTTGGCAACTCCAGCCTAACAGGGCCTGGTGAAGATCCGCTCCAAGCAAGATGAAAAGATGATGAATGACCTGCTTTTGCTCCTGCCCGCGACAATTAGTGGACTCCACGAATCTTTCCCGGGTAAATTCCAGGGAACCTTGACAAAATGATCAAGTTCAGATATCCTGTCTCCAGGTCGAAAATCATGAAGATGTCCACGTGTCATACCACCAAGCAGTATCCAGGTTGGGCCGATTTGAGCCCGGCCAAGCGGCCGTTCCCCGGAATTCGGGAGGGTGAGCCTCTCGCATAGCCTGCTCTCAGGAGATGCGTCCACGCTCGCCCACCCGCGGAAAGCCCCGGGTGGGCGAAGTTGTTTTAGAGGGAGAATCGACCGATGGCGACCACCAGATCAAAGAATTTGCACCTGTCCGAGCAGCCCCGACCGTGGGCGGCCGGGATGAGCGACGCCTGTGGGCGACCCGATGAGGGTACGTCCCCCGGTTTCGGGGCCGACCGCTACCAGCTCCGGCCCGGCGCGCGTCCCCCCGGCGCCTTCTCCGTCCCGGGAGGGGTTGACATTCGGTAACGGCTGACATCGCTTGCCCGGTGCACGGCCGTTCAGGGCTGGCGGTCACCGGGGAGTCGGTTGTCCCCGGTGACCGCGCCGGTCCGTTTCTCGGAGCGTGGCGCAGCCTGGCTAGCGCGCTTGCCTTGGGAGCAAGAGGTCGCCGGTTCGAATCCGGCCGCTCCGACCAGACCGGTCAAGGCCCCTGGCTGCTGTAAGGAGCATTCAGAGCGATCTGGATGGGTCGAAGCCTCGGCTTCGGCAGGCCGGGTAACACCGGCCCAAATGGGTGTCATGGGACAATGGAGTCCCGCCCGGCTGCATACCGGGAGCGGCTTTGCTTCGCACCACCCAGTTCGATTCTGGGGGCACTCACCAAATTTTTTGTAAAGTATTGATTTTAGAATAGGAATGTGTTTTTGTGAGAAAATTTGGAGCAAGCAAAGGTGGGCTGGCCCGACTACCTCACTCTCGCCAATTGGAGAGGGAAAGGGCTGAATGTCCCCGCCTGGCCGCGCCGGTCTCAGCGGCTTGAAACCTCCTAAAGCAGGATCCCGCCCCTCCAATCCCGCAACATGGCAGTTCTCCCGGAGGAAACACGCCATGAAAACCTATGATGCCATCATTGTCGGAGGCGGCCACAACGGACTGGTGGCCGCCGGCTACCTGGCCAAAGCCGGGCTGAAGGTGCTGGTCTGTGAGAAGCGCTACGTGCTGGGGGGTTGCTCGGTCACCGAAGAGCTCTACCCGGGCTTCAAGTTCTCGGTCTGCTCCTATGTCGTGAGCCTGCTCAGGCCCGAGATTATCCGCGACCTCGAGCTGCCCCGCCACGGCCTCGAGATTCTGCCGCTGCCGTCCACCTTCTGTCCCCAGCCCGACGGCAAGCGCTACATTCTACGCACCGACGACTCCATGGAGAGCTACCGCAACGTGGCCCAGTTCTCGCGTCGCGACGCCGAGGTGCTGCCTCGCTTTGCCCGCCAGATGACCCGCATCTGCCGTTTCGTCAAGCCCATCCTCTCCATGGTCCCTCCCGACATGGACAGTTGGAACCCTACCGAGCTCCTAAAGCTGCTCGAGCTGGGCAAGAGCTTCCGCGACATGGACCCCGAGCTTCGTTATGACGTGGTCAAGCTCTTCACCATGAGTGCCGTGGATTATCTGGAGGACTGGTTCGAGAGCCGCGAGCTGATCGCGTCCATGTCAGTCAGCGGCATCATCGGCACTTTCCTGGGCGTGCGCTCGCCGGGCACGGCCTACGTGCTCTTGCACCACTACATGGGCGAGATCGACGGCGTGTTTCGAGCCTGGGGCCTGCCGGTGGGCGGCACGGGCGGCATCTCGCTCTCCATCGCCCGGGCGGCTCAGGCCTTCGGGGCCGAGATCCGGACCGAGGCGGGCGTGAAGCACCTGCTGCTCAAGGGAGACCAGGTCCAGGGCGTGGTGCTCGAGAACGGCGAGGAGATTGCCGCTCGGGCCGTGCTGAGCAGCGCTGACCCCTACGTTACCTTCAAGAAGCTGGTGCCCGACGGCCAGCTCGACCCGCGCCTGCTCGACAGCTTGAAGCACTACAAATTCCGCGGCTCCTCGGGCAAGGTCAACATGGCCGTGGACCGGCTGCCTGAGTTCAAGTGCCTGCCCGGCATGGGCAAGCACCTCAAGGGCGACATCTCCATCGCTCCTTCCGTGGAGTATCTCGAGCGAGCCTACGACGATGCCAAGTACGGCAACTTCAGTCAGCGCCCGTTCATCAACGTGGTGGTGCCCACCGTCTCCGACCCCTCCATGGCGCCGCCCGGTAAGCACGTCATCTCGTGCTTCGTGCAGTATGCCCCCTACCAGCTCAAAGACAAGAACTGGGACGACGAGCGTGAGAACTTCGGCGATGCGGTCGTGGACACGCTCTCGGAGTATGTCCCCGGTCTCAAGGAGTCGATCCTGTTCCGCCAGGTGCTCACGCCCCTGGACATGGAGCGCGAGTTCGGCATCACCGAGGGGAACATCTTCCACGGCGAGCTCTCGCTCGAGCAGATGTTTTTCCTGCGCCCCATCGCCGCCTGGGCGCGCTATCGCACCCCCCTGCAGGGGCTCTACCAGTGCGGCTCGGGAGTACATCCCGGGGGCGGCATCATGGGCGCACCGGGCCAGATCGGGGCTCGCGAAGTGCTCAAAGATCTCAAGCAGAAGCGCCCGGCGCATCGGTAGGAGGCCAGTAGCATGGACATCGATACCCTCATTCTGGGGTCCGACCCCAACGCGCTGGCCTGCGCCGCCAGCCTGGCCAACCAGGGCCAGAAGGTGGTCATTCTCGAGAGTCGCGCCAGCGCCGGCGGTGTGTTTGCCCGCGAGGGCGGGCTGCCCTGGCGCACCCCGCTGCGCCCGCGCATGCGGCGCGAGCTGGGCTTGCTCGATGAGGCGCCGCTCGATCCGGTCGCCTTTTGTCCGCTGAGCGATGGCACCCACGTCACCCTCTGGCAGGACACGGAGAAGACCCGCCAGGAGCTGGCCCGGTTGAGCCAGTCCGACGCCCAGCGCTATGCTGGCTACAAGGGCTTCATGGACCGCATGATCACCTTCGCCGAGCCGCTGCTCGACCAGACCCCGGTGGGCCCGGACGCCGAGCACTGGTCCTCACTGGTGGACGCCGCCAACATTGGCCTGCGCTTCAAGAACCTGAGCCAGGCCGACGCGCTGGGCTTGATGCGCCTGGGGCCCATGGCGGTGCAGGACTTCCTGGAAGAGTGGTTCGAGCATCCGGCCATTCTCGGCGCACTGGCCCTGCAGGCTTTTGAGGGCCGCTTTGCGGGGCCGCGCTCGCCTGGCACGGCAGCCACCTTGCTCTACCACCAGCTGGCCGGGCCGCGGGTAGCCGTGGGCTCGGTGGTGGAAGACCTGTTGGCGGCCGGCACACGGCGCGGTGTGGAGATTCGCTTCGGTCAGGAAATCGAGTCCATCCTGGTGGAGGTGGGTCGCTGCACGGGAGTGCGCCTCAAGGATGGCACCGTGGTGCGAGCCACCCGGGTGGTCTCATCGCTCGATCCCAGGCGCACCTTCCTTGAGCTGGTCCCTCCGCTAGAGCTCGGACCCGAGTTCGTGCGCAACGTGACCAACTTGAAGATGCGCGGGTCCACCGCCCTGGTGCGTCTCAAGCTCAGTCGAGCTCCGCGCTTTGCCTGCCTGGGCGAGCAAGACCCGGCGCCCTACCTCAAGGGCCGCATCCACTTCGGTCCCGACATCGAGGCCATGGAGCGCGCTTATGACGACGTCAAGTATGGCAAGCTGTCGCAGCGTCCGGTGCTGGAGGGCCGTTTCAGCGAGAGCGACCAGCTCGACCTGCGGGTCAAGTTCGTGCCCTTCGGTTGCGCCGAAGACGTGAAGGAACGGGTGCTGAGCACCCTGGAGACCTATCTGCCGGACCTTCGTGAATGCCTCCGGGAGGTGGTGCTCAGGTTGCCCAGCGACCTCGAGGCCGAGTATGGCCTCACCGGCGGGCACCTGCACCAGGGCGAGCACAACCTGCACCAGCTGCACTTCTGCCGCCCGCTGCCGGGCTACGCCGACTACTCCTCTCCCGTGGAGCGGCTCTATTTGTGCGGCTCGGCTTGTCATCCAGGCGGGGTGGGCACGGGGGCGGCCGGGGCCAATGCGGCCCGCGAGATCATGGCCAGCAACCTCGACCGGGCCAAATCTGCCGTCTCCACTCCCGTGGGGGCGGGCCTGGCCGTGGGCACCGGGG